>Ga0315907_10002560_pt1 | contig 22607 bp, 32 predicted proteins | sample LakEriMetagenome_3_FD_203525 | JGI IMG/M metagenome (GOLD analysis project Ga0315907, IMG submission 203525) | Freshwater fungal communities from buoy surface, Lake Erie, Ohio, United States - Buoy 12 MA123 | ecosystem: Environmental > Aquatic > Freshwater > Lake > Lake biofilm | place: USA...
CAATTTAGCCAGGATCAACGCGATATGTTTGACACCAGTGAAGAATCTATACCTTGTTTTTGTGGAGAATGAAATGAATGTAAAAGTTGAACATAAAGCCAGAGCACACGCCCGACTCTCAGCATCCCGCACAGATCGGTTCATGCAATGCCCAGGCTCTTATCGCCTTGAATCCCTCATGCCCTATGAAGTGGCAGGCGAGGCCGCTGCCATTGGCACTGCCATCCATGAGCTGTCTGAGATCATTCTGCGCGGTGGCTCAATCCCCACAGGCACTGACCCAGACCATTTGTCCATGGCCCAAGGCTATGCCAACTTTGTCAATACTCTGGTCGAGAATCCGCGCAAAAAGCTGATTGAGGTTAATTTGGATGAGGGCCTGCAATCCCTGCACCCAGCGCTTGGCGGCACGGCCGATGCAGTCCTGGTCGATGGCAACCATCTCCATGTCATTGATCTGAAGACGGGCCGTGTGGCTGTGGATGCAGAGGACAACAAGCAATTGCTGACCTATGCCCTTGGTGCAATGCGTCAGCTCAAGGCGCCAAACACCATTGAATGCACCATGCACATCTACCAGCCCCGTGTCGGCCACAGCAAGTGGACAGTGTCTGGCAACTATTTGGAGCTACATGGCAGGCGCTTGCAGTCGGCAGCAGAGCTGGCGCTCTCAGGCGATGCACCAACCAGCCCAAGCGTTGATGCCTGCCGATACTGCAAGGCCAAGACCATCTGCCCATCTATGCGTGAGAAGGTCCAAGAGACCGCTAGAAGCGATTTCAAGCCTGACACGACTGTCACCCCTGAGATGCTGGACAACGCGGCTCTGGTGGCCGCATGGGCCGATGCAGTGCAGTCTGCTGCCAAAGAGCAATTGACCAATGGCAAAGCCATTCAAGGCTGGACCATGCGTGCAGGCCGCAAGACCAAATTCTGGAAAGATGAGGCGCTGGTCATGGAAGCATTCAAAGACACGCCTACTGCATGGGAACTCAAAAGCCCCAGTGCCGTCTTAAAACTTGGGGTCGAGGTGAGCGAAGACCTGGTCGGTGAGAAGAGTGCTGCCCCAAGCCTGGTCAAGGCAAAGGAGTGAGGAATCTATACGTCTGGGCAATTGTTATTGCCTTGCTTGCAGCCTTTTGGGCTTACATGGTCCATTTGGCTTTTAAATGGCTTGTATAGAATCCAAACCTTGCAAAAAAAATCCCTCGGTCCATGCGTTAACAGTGACCGAGGGGAATTCAAAATGGCAACTACATGAAACCCCAACTTAAAGGAATTTCAGTGACCACTATAACTGAAACACCCCTGCCCAATACATTTGCCCAGTCCCAGTCAGTGGCCTGCAAGATTGGCTCTGTCGCCCCAGATGCGGTGTTCTGCACCTTTGCCCTACAGGGCAACAAAAAGATTCCATACAAGCGAAGCGGCCAAGGTGTGGCACGGGATACAGACCCGTCAGACCTTTACAACTCAGAAGATGTCTGGGCCATGGAAAACGCACCCCATGGTCAGTATCTTGGCCTTGTCCAGCAGCGCCCCATCATCAGCGCATCAGGCAACTTTCTGGTTTGCCTTGATGTGGATATGAAGCACGCCTCTGGCCCCACAAACGTGGCCATCCAGCGCATGGCCAAGTATGTCAAGCAGCACAAGATGCTGACCGAGGTTTCTGTCTCAGGCCGTGGCCGTCATGTCTTCTTATGGGTGCAACCACCCAAAGAAGCTGACCAGGTGCTGCCCAAGTACAAGCTAGGCGGTGGTCAGGAACTCGAAGTATTCGGTCTGCCAAACAGTGCAGGCAAGTCAGTGCTACTCAGTGGCAATTCCGTGGTCGGTGAATTCCAAGAGGCCGTGGACCTTTATGCCTTGCTCCAAGACTGGGGCATCATCGAGCAGCACCAGCTGCAAGAGCCAAAGCCTGCACCACCCAGCCAATCATTTGATTTCACCCAATTAGGCTCAAGGCTTGAAGACAGCGACCTTGATCGTGCGGTCAAGGCTTTGCACCATATCAGCCCAGACTGCGACTATGACCAGTGGATTGAGCTGGGTCAAGCGCTGCACACTGAATTCGGAGAGGCTGGTCTTGGCCCATGGATGACATGGTCTATGGCTGGCGCCAAGTTTGCAGGCACAAAAGACATTGAAGTCCATTGGAAGAGCTTTCACCAGGGCAAAGGTGTGGGGCTTGGTACTCTGTACAAACACGCCAAAGATGCTGGCTGGGAAGCCCCAACCAAGCAGACCGAGCGCAAGTCAGCGGTGGAAGACTTTGCAGCGGTGATCAGTCAGTCCCAAGCACCAGTGGCCACCGATGCACCAGACCCATCATGGCCAGAGCTTGCATTGGACCTGACAAAGCTCAACCCCATCGACTATTTGATCGAAGGCTTCATGGCCCATTCGTTTTTCATCTTGGCTGGCCAGCCTGGCGTGGGTAAGACCACGGCAGTGCTGTCCATGTGCATGGTCATGGCTGGGTTTTCAGTCGATGGCTGCGAGATTCACGCTAAAAAGAAACGCAAGTCAATCATCGTGACTGAAGACAGTGACCAGATAATCCGAACACTATTTGCATATTCAAAGCATTATGGTATTAAAAACCTAAACGACTGGTTTGTGGTTATTGATGCAAGAAGGTCTAATGTCAAAGATTTACTCAGGCTTGCCCATAATATTGAGCGCCATACAGTTAATGGCATTAAGCCATTATTGGTTCTTGACACAGCCAATGCGACCATGGATATTGACAATGAGAATGACAACTCAGAAGTGGGTGCATATATTGCCGCCATCAAGCAGACCATCTTCATTCAGCAAAAAGCGCCAGTCTGCATCCTGACCCACACCAACAAAACCATCAGCCGCCAAGACTCTGATGCCATGGCCCGTGGTGCATCAGCATTTACTGGTGACGCAACCCTCACAGGCGTGCTTTTCATGGATGAGGATAACCAGCGCTACCTAAAGCTAACCAAAACCCGCTATGAGCCAGTATTCAGAGAGATCAAGTTTGACTCCATCACATTCCCAGAAATAGTCGTCACCCCAGCTGGTGATCTGCAAGAGATTATTTGCAGGGTGGCCATTCCAGCCATGTCGTCAGAACAAGACCGAAGACAAGCAGCTGCTGACCGCCAAAGCGATAAGAAGCAGCAACAAGTCCAAGACATTTGTGACCAGGCTTGCAACTATGTCCAGTCCATCATCAACCAGCATGGTCAGGTCATTATGCGAAGAGGGCCAGGTCGCCCCATTGTCCCCAAAGAACTCCAAGGGATGCACCAGCTTGAGTGGCCAGCGATCTACTCATCAGTGCCACAAGCCAACCAAAGCTATTCAAGACGGGCAGTTGGCGCTGCCATATTCCAGCGCTTTGCACAGGACCATGAGGGCTTTGGGTGGGTGCAATTAAAGTAATGCGGTAATGCGGTAGTAATGCGGTAGTAATGCGGTATACCGGATTAGACAATGGCTGGGTCTTGTGGATTAAATGGGGTCTTTAGACCCATTTATCCACAGGCCAGTCTCGGTGTTTTGGCAGGGTACGAAAGTAATGCGGTAATGCGGTAGATTTCCTTTGGTCATACCGGATTACTTTTTGATGGTTTTGAGGAGAAATGATGGTCCAACAAGTTGAACAGTTATCCACAGGTTATCCACAATCTGAGAAATGGGTCGAAGATGAGCGCGTTTTCTGCCATCAATGCGCTAATGCGGAAATGGTCGAGCAGCGCCAGTCGATGCCAGCAGAGCAGATGGAAAGGCACAGAAAGGTCAACGCAAAACCACTCCAGTGGATGTTTGATCAGGCAAAGATTAGGAATGGTTGGGCAACCATCACATGGTCCGAACATCAGTGCGGCAAAACCGGACTGGCTGCATTCCCGACCGACATCAAGCACCGATGCCACCTATTCCAAGCCAAACCCTCGGTTGTAGAATCCGAGGAATGGTGGTTGACTTAAAACGCAAAAGAAAAAGCATTGAACACATTGATCAGGTCAAGGTGGTGCAACACTTTCGTGCGTTCTATCCGGACATCATCATTGCGGCAATACCCAATGGAGGCGATAGAACGGCCTCAGAGCGCGTTAGATTGCATTCTGAAGGGGTTTTAGCTGGGATGCCGGATTTATGCGTCTTAGAGCCTAAAAACGGGTTTCATGCGTTATTTGTGGAGATGAAGACCAAGGCCGGAGTGGTCTCAAGCAAACAAAGCGCTGTGGGTTTGCAGTTAAATGCAAAAGGGTATCGGTCAGTGGTCGCCAGATCAGCAGCTGACGCAATCAAAACAATCGAGGAGTATTTGAATGGCCAAAGCACAAACCATGAGTGAACTGGCAGACAACATTGCAGCCAGGCAGATGAACCAAAAGGAACTCGCCAACATCGAGCGCAAAGAGATGTCTGGGATCAATAAGAAAATTCACGCCTTTGGCGGTGAAGCTATGCTCTTTGACCATATCTCACAAGGGAAGACCATCGATTCAGTGATTAAGTCTTTGGACATCAGCATCGGTGGTTTCTACAAATGGATTGACAAAGATGCCAAGCGGGGGGAACTCCTCGCACGCGCACGCACGCGAGGTGGGAGAAGTTTAGCAGAGCAGACGCTCGAAATTGCAGACACGGCCACGCCTCAAGAGGCACAGGTGGCCAAGCTGAGAGTGGACACAAGGCGCTGGCTGGCCTCTAAGCAGGCGCCAGACGAGTATGGTGACAAGCAGCAACCTTTGGTCAACATTGACCTGGGAAGCATGGCGCTCGATGCCCTGCGCAAGCGCAGCATCGTATCAATAGACAATTCTGAGTAAATGAATACCGAAGCATTCAGTCACTTTATACAACGACCATTATGTTAAGTGGATAAGTCGTTATCCACAGAATTAAGTGCATTAAAGTATTACATCAAGGGTTATGCACAGGAATCTGTGGATAAGGTTGGCCAAAAAGCGTGGATAACCCAGCGGTGGTCGGCTGGCGGTCGGTGGCCGCGACCCCCCCCTTGGCCGGATTGGCGGGGGCGACAGTGGCGGCACTAAACACCTACAAAAAAAATTTTTTAAAAAATAAAAATCTAACTTACCAAACAAGTCAAATTGTGCAAAAATGTCAACTCCATCAACTAACAAGCTAAACCTATGAAAACGAAGCAAGCGACAGTGGTGATCAAGGGTCAGGAGTGGATCGTCTTAGACACTGATGAGGCTCAAGACAAAAAAATCTTCTGCAAGCTAATGAGCTTGGATGGCACAATTGTCTGGCACACTTGGGTGGACATTAACCAGATCGTGGGGGTAATATGAATATTGTGTTATTAACTAAAGTCAGGCAGTTATTCAATGTCGATTATGTGCCGCGTAGCACGAATAGACATAATCAGCGCCAATATATTAAGGCATTGAGATTATTAGGTGATAAGTGGTTAACGCACCCTGATAATAAAGTGCAGAAAATACAGTGAAGAGTAACTTTGTAAATAACCATGTGAGATTGAATGGGAACGTGCATGGCCACAAATTACAGCTTTGTAATAAATGCGCTTTGAAAAAGCCGCCAGAGGGTGGGGTTGAGATGAGTGCGACCAGGTGGTTGTGTGCATCGTGCTGGACCGACAGGATCACTGGTCAGAACTTAAAACAAGCGAGGATGGCTAAATGACTGATTTGTTGACAGCGATGCATCTTAGTGTGATGTTGTTGGATTTAAAGATTCGGATGATGGAGGCCATCAATGAAGAGAGGTTTGACCTGGCGATGACGTATCACTTGCTGATACTGGTCAGGACTGATGAGCTGGATGCGCATAAGTGGGCGATGAGTCCTGGGGCGTGGAAGATTTATGAGACCATCCATCCATGAAAGAAAATGTCTTTAGCCAGTGGGTGGAGAGGTATCAGCCTGATCCGGTGTTGTTTGTGCAAGAGGTGCTGGGTGTTGATCCGGACAAGTGGCAGATTGAGTTTTTGAGGGCTATAGCGAGAGGCGATAGGAAGATAAGTGTCAGGTCTGGCCACGGGGTGGGAAAGAGTACGGCCAGCAGCTGGGCCATGCTCTGGTACTTTATGACCAGGAGTCCAGTCAAGGTGGTGGTCACTGCACCGACAAGCTCTCAGCTTTATGACGCGATGTTTGCGGAGCTAAAGAGGTGGATCAATTCGATGCCACTGCCTTTGCAGGGGCTTTTGACTGTCAAGCAAGAGAGGATTGAATTTAATGCTGCACCGACTGAGATGTTTATCAGTGCCAGGACTAGCAGGGCCGAGCAGCCAGAGGCTTTGCAGGGAATTCACTCGGAGAATGTGATGCTGGTGGCCGATGAGGCATCGGGTGTGCCAGAGCAAGTGTTCGAGGCGGCAGCTGGATCGATGTCTGGCCACAATGCGGTGACGCTGCTGCTGGGCAATCCGGTGAGAAGCTCTGGATTCTTTTACGACACCCACACGCGCCTGGCAGATGAGTGGACCACATTCCAAGTGAGCTGTCTCGATAGCCCAAGGGTGTCGGATGAGTACGTCAAAGAGATGGCCATGCGCTATGGCGAGGAAAGCAACGTCTACCGGATTCGCGTGGTCGGTGAGTTTCCCAAGGGCGATGACGACACTGTGATTGCCATGGACTTGCTGGAAAGTGCATTGAATCGGGATGTGGCGCCAAGCGAGTACGCGCCCATGATCTGGGGCTTGGATGTGGCAAGGTTTGGCTCAGACCGAAGCGCCCTATGCAAGCGCCAAGGCAATGCGGTGACTGAGAACATCAAGACTTGGAAGAATCTGGACCTGATGCAACTGACTGGTGCGGTGGTAGCCGAGTATCAGGCGCTGCCACCAAGCCAGCAACCCAAGGAAATACTGGTCGATTCGATTGGATTAGGTGCTGGGGTGGTGGACCGCTTAAGAGAGCTGGGCCTGCCGGCCAGAGGCATCAACGTGTCCGAGTCCCCAGCCATGGGTGGAACTTACAGGAATCTGAAAGCAGAACTTTGGTATCGGGCCAGAGCCTGGCTTGAGGCGCGGGACTGCAAGATGCCACGGGATGATGTCTTGATCAATGAGCTGGCCACAGTGCGGTACTCATTTACCAGCAATGGCAAGATTGCCATTGAGGGAAAAGACGAGATCAAGCGAAGGGGGTTGCCAAGCCCTGACAAGGCCGATGCCTTTGTCCTGACATTTGCCAGTGATGCGGTCATGGGAATGTATGGCAGCACTGGCTCAAGCAAGTGGTCCCAACCCCTGCGCAGAAATCTATCTAGGGTTGCATAATTGATGCCAGAAAAGCTGGGCGAAAAAATTCCGCCCAACTATTTTTTTCAACCAGGAGAATATCCATGATGACCAAAGCGCAAAAGAAAGTTGGTAAGGTGATGGGAGAATACAAGGCTGGCAAGCTCCACAGTGGTGGCACTGGCAAAATTGTTAAGAATCCTAAACAGGCAATTGCCATTGCAATGTCTGAGGCGAAGATGCCCATGCGCGGTCAGCGCACGGCAAAGAACAAGGCGAAAAAATAATGGCTACTTTAAAACGCACCATGGACCAGGTCATGGATAGAGAAGAGGGCGAAGACATGGAGGGCGGTGAGAACTGCCCATTGCCCACGCAAGACATTACCCTCAACCTAAAAAACCGCGCCAAGGCAATCACCAGCGCGGCCTATGGTCCTGAGAATCCCAAGCTGCCCAATGAGGCTTTTTGGCGCAAGAAGGCTGACCAGTGGGATGTCAGCATGGATGACGCAAAGCAGTCTCTGTGCGGCAACTGCGCGGCATTCAACGTGTCTGACAACATCAAGCAGTGCATTGCCCAAGGCATTGGCATGGAAGCAGACCCATGGGGAACGATCAAGTTGGCCGACCTTGGCTATTGTGAGATTTTCGACTTTAAGTGTGCAGCCAGCAGAACGTGCGATGCATGGGTGGTGGGTGGCCCGAACACTGGCGAGCAAGAGGGTGAAGAGATGGAAGAGGGCGAAGACTATGAAGAGGGAGAAGAGGAATGAAAGGGTTATATGCAAACATTCATGCAAAACGCGAAAGAATTGCTGCTGGCAGCAAAGAGAAAATGCGCAAGCCTGGGGCTAAAGGCGCGCCAAGTGCTGCTGACTTCAAAGCAGCGGCTAAAACCGCCAAGCCAGTGAAAAAGAAATGAAGACCCCAGCTTGGCAGCGTAAAGAGGGCAAAAGCCCGTCTGGTGGCTTAAATGCCAAGGGTCGTGCTAGTGCCAAGGCCGAGGGGATGAACCTCAAAGCGCCAGTCAAGGCTGGCGATAACCCAAGACGCGCCAGCTTCTTGGCGCGGATGGGCAATATGCCTGGTCCTGAGTACAAAGCAGGCGAGCCGACTAGGCTTCTGCTGAGTCTGAAGGCATGGGGCGCAAGCTCCAAGGCCGATGCCAAAGCCAAGGCGGCTGCGATCAGTGCCAGAAACAAGGCGAAGAAATGATTTGTCCAATTGTCATTGCCACTGTCAAGGGCCATGGTCTGGCGGTGTTGCTGGAGTCAATCCGGCAGTACGCGCCAGAGTGTCCAGTCTATCTGCGCGGCCCAGAGTCGGTGATTGAGAATTTCCAAGCTGACTTCAAGATTTATGGCCAGCCAAGGAACTTTGGCGAGGACTACAACGAAATCATTGAGGCGGCCATGAAAGACTGGTCATCATGCATTGTGGCCAATGATGATGTGGTGCTGACCCCCACCAGCGTGAAGGTGCTGATGGAAGATGTGGCCATTGTCAGGACCATGAACAGCTACAAAGCTGGATGGGTCGCTGCCAGGTGCGATGCGGCCCGACCTTGTCAAAATGTGCGCATCACTGACCAGCCAGAGAAGCTGCATTTCTACAAATTCCCGTCTGAGTCCCACATCAAAATGGCCCAAGAGGTCAGCCCAATCTTTGCATGGATATCAAGTGATGCATTTGAAGAGGCAAAGTTTCCTCCTCTGAATTGGTACAGTGACGATGTGCATTGTATGGACTTAATCCAAAAAGGCTATGGCCATTATGTGAGTGCCAGTTATGTCCACCACATTGGCTCAAACACCATTGGCATGAATGCGCAAAAGCTCCATGAGGATGCGCTGCCATGGCTCAGAGAAAATCGGCCAAATTATGCGAGTGCCTGGTTTGATTCTTAACTTAGGGTCTGGCAAAGACTGGTGCGCTGAGTATCTCAATGCAGATATACAGGCCAGCAAGAATCCTGACTGGCTGGTGGATATCAGCAAAGTCAAATGGGGCGACACGCTAGAGACTAGGTTTGGGCAACTGGAGATCGTGCCAGGAATGTTTGAGGTGATTCTGGCCAATGATGTGCTGGAACACATCCCCAATCTGGTCGATGCCATGACCAACTGCAAAGAGCTGCTGAAGGTGGGCGGTGAGATGCGGATTCATGTGCCTTATGAGTTAAGTCTTGGCGCCTGGCAAGACCCGACCCATGTCAGAGCATTTAACGAGAATTCTTGGAAGTATTACACCGAGTGGCATTGGTACTTGGGCTGGCCAGATCGGTTTGAGTTGACAACACTGGAAATGCGTCTCTCAAAGGTGGGAGAAGCACTAGAATTGCCACAAGACGAAATTATCCGCACCCCACGGGCTGTGGACTCCATGTATGTGGTTCTTACAAAGGTCAAGCCATGATTGAAAACATTACCGACAATTTATCCACCGACATTGCAGCCACAGAGCCAATGGATGATGCAGAGCTGCAAAGCATCATTACTCAGGATTTGGTCGATGCGGTGAGCTATGTGGACAGTGACTTGTCACCCACACGCGCCAAAGGGACTGAATACTATCGCGGTGATTTATTCGGCAATGAGGTCGAAGGCAACAGCAAGGTGGTGGCCATGGAGGTGCGGGACACTGTCTCGGCCATGCTGCCAAGCCTAATGCGCGTTTTCTTTAGTTCTGAGAATGTGGTGGAATTTGCGCCCAGGGGACCCGAAGACACCAAGATGGCCCAACAGGCCACGGACTACTGTAATTATATTTACCAGAACGACAATTCTGGGTTTTTAACGACCTATGCAATTTTTAAGGATGCACTGGTTCGCAAATGCGGCATTGCCAAATTCTGGTGGGAAGATGAAGAGAAGGTCCGAATTGAGGAATATACGGGCCTCGATGACCAGACGCTAGAAATGCTGATGCAAGAGCCTGGTGGTGAGGTCAAGATCATTACGTCTTACCCAGACCCAGCAATTGACGAAGCGCAGCTCACGACTGTCGATCCAACAACTGGCCAGCCAATGGTTATGCCTGCACCCATGATCCATGATGTGCAGATCAAGCGCATCACAAAGGATGGCCGGATCAGGATCATGGCCGTGCCACCCGAAGAATTGCTACTAGACAGACGCGCTAGATCGTTTGACGATGCGACCATCATTGCCCACAGACAGATGGCCACCATGGCTGATTTGTTGGCCATGGGTTATGACCAGGATGAGATTGAAGAGAATTTGTCAACGACCGACTTGGACAGTAATGACGAGTATTTGGCGCGCCAGCCACTGTCCACGACATTTGGCACAAATGACGCTGCCAACCCGATGATGCGCAGAGTGCTGTACATCGAGGCTTATTCCCGCGTTGACTTTGATGGTGACGGCATTGCAGAGCTGCGCAAGGTCTGCTGCATGGGTGGCGGCTATAAGGTGGTGCGTAATCTGCCTGCCAGCTACATTCCATTTGCTGATTTTCCCTGCGATCCAGAGCCACACACAAGCCCACTTGAGGCTATGTCGATTTTTGACATTACCCGCGACTTGCAAGAGATCAAGTCGGAAATCCTGCGCAACACATTGGACAGTCTGGCCCAGTCGATCCACCCGCGCACTGCGGTGGTCGAAGGCCAAGTCAACATTGACGATGTCTTAAACAACGAAACGGGTGCAATTATCAGAATGCGCGCGCCTGGCATGGTCCAGCCATTGACCACGCCATTTGTGGGTCAGGCTGCATTCCCAATGATGGAATACATGGACCAGATTAAGGAAGATCGCACTGGCATGAGCAAGGCGGCTATGGGTCTAAATGCTGATGCATTGCAGTCAAGCACAAAGGCCGCGGTCAACGCAACGATCAATGCCAGCCAAGGCCGCATTGAGCTGACAGCCCGAATTTTGGCTGAAGGCATGAAAAAGCTATTCAAAGGCATTTTGTTCTTGGCCACAACGCACCAGGACAAAGCCCGAATGGTGCGGATGCGCAACGAGTGGGTGCAGATCGATCCAAGGTTCTGGGACACCAGCATGGATGCGAACATCAACATTGCCCTTGGCAATGGCGACACCAATGAGAAACTGCAAGCGCTGATGATGATCATGGCCAAGCAAGAGCAAATCTTGCAACAACTTGGCCCGACCAATCCCTTGGTCACGCCCCAGCAGTTCAGCAATACCCTGCGCAAAATCGTAGAGTTATCTGGGTTTAAAGACTCGACCAGCTTTTTCCAAGATATCCCTGCCGACTATGTGCCACCACCACCACAGCAAAAGCCAAGCCCCGAAGAGGTGCTGGCCCAAGTGCAGGCTGAAAGTATCAAGGCAGACATCCAGAAGAAAGCGGCAGAGCTGGAGCTAAAGCGCCAGCAGATGATGATGGATGACGATCTGACCCGCGACAAGATGGCCCAAGATTTGTATCTCAAAAAGTATGAAATTGAGTTAAAGTACAAATCACAGATCAGTACAGCCGAAATTGATGCGGCCCAGAATATTGATCGTGAAGCAATGCGTCAGCAGGCATTGTTGGCCCAGCAGCAGGCGGCACAGTTTGTGTCCCAGCCGCAGCCACCAGCGCCTGAGATGATGCCCCCATCAACCTTTCAAGGAATGGCACAGTAAGTGACAAACGAAGACCAGGTAAATAAGGGCCGAAAGGCCAAGCAGCTGTTAGAGGATGAAACCCTCAACACTGCGATTGCAAAATTGGAAAACGACCAACTTTGGGCATTTCGATCATCGAAACCCGAAGAGTCTGTGAAGCGCGAGACAGCGTGGTGTATGTTGCAGGCCATTGACGGCCTGCGGCAAGAGTTGATCAAGATCATGGACAACGGCAAGATCGCCCAAAACGCTATCAGCAAATCACAGAAAAACCTAATTTAAGAAATTACTATGGCAGAAACAACAGCAATGAATATGGCCGATGCGGCCAGTGCTATCTCGGCAATGTTAGCCCCCGAACAGGGACAAGCAGAAGTTGACGAGACGCAGCCAGCCGAAGAGTCCGAAGAGGACACCGAGGCAGCGGCTTCTGAGGAGGATGAGTCTGGTGTGGAAGACGCGCCAGACGAAGAGACCTCAGAGGAACAGTCAGGGGAAGAGGAAGAGACCGAAGAGGGCGAACAGCCACAGACTTTCACTGTCAAAGTTGACGGCAAGGAAGTTTCTGTCACGCTAGACGAACTCCAGAAGGGCTACTCCAGGACTCAGGACTACACTCGGAAAACGCAGCAAATTGCCGAAGTGCGAAAGCAAGTCGAGCAAGAGACCCATGCAGTCCGAGCCGAGCGTGAGCAATACGCTCAATTGTTGGGAGCATTGCAAGCCCAACTTCAGTCTTCAGAGCCTCAAGTCGATTTGGAACGTCTTTATCACGAAGACCCAATCGAGTGGGTGAGGCAAAAGGAAGTCATGCGGGAGAGACAAGAGAAACTTGGTGCTATTCAGTCCGAACAGCAGCGACTTGCTCAAGTGTCCCAGTATGAACAGCAGCGCGCCATGGAAGCCCAACTTGCCAGCCAGCAAGAAGCTCTATTGGCAGCCTTGCCCGATTGGAAAGACCCCAAGAAGGCAAAGGCCGAGAAGGCGCTGGTGATTGAGTCTGCAAAGGCGGCAGGCTTTACCGATGAAGACTTGAAGAGCGTTTACGACCACCGACTGGTTTTACTGTTGCGCAAAGCAGCACTGTTTGACCAGATGGTAAGTAAGCGCCAAGGCATTAAGCCTGTGGTGAACAATGGCCCACGAACAGCCAAGCCTGGTGCAGCTGGTCGGGTTTCGACAACAACTGAGAGTGTGCGAGCAAAGCAGCGTCTTGCAAAATCCGGTCGCATCGATGATGCGGCTTCTGCAATTGAACTTTTATTGAAATGAGGAAATTATGGCTATCGTAAGTAACACATTCCTGACTTACTCTGCAAAGGGTATTCGGGAAGATTTGAGCAATGTGATCACAAACATTTCGCCCGAAGAAACGCCTTACATGAGCAACATTGGCCGTGAAAACGTGTCAAACAGCTTGTTTGAGTTCCAAACTGATACTCTTGCCGCTGCTGCCGCTAATGCACAGCTTGAGGGTGACGACATCACATCTTTTGATGCGGTAACTGCTACTGTGCGTTTGCAAAACTACGCACAGATTTCACGCAAGACAATCATCTTGTCAGCTACTGAAGAAGTGGTAAACAAGGCTGGTCGTCGCAGCGAATTGGCCTACCAAATCGCAAAGCGTGGCGCTGAATTAAAGCGCGATCAAGAGTTCTCCATGCTCAATGGCGCTATCGCTGTTGCTGGTGACTCTACTACTGCCCGTGCGACTGCTTCTTTGGGTGCGTTTATCAAAACGAACACTGACAAGCAGACAAATGGTGTCGATCCATCTTACACAACGCTGCCAAACAGCGCCCGTACAGATGGCAACGTGCGCACATTCACTGAAACCATTCTCAAGAATGTGATTCAAAAAGTGTGGTCACAAGGTGGTACACCTAAGATTTTGATGTGCGGTCCTGTTAACAAGCAGCGCGTGTCATCTTTCACTGGTATTGCCTCAAGCCGTTTCAACATTGATGGAGGAGCAAAGCCTGCAACCCTAGTGGGTGCGGTCGATATCTACGTTAACTAATGGCGTCGATAAGCAGTAATGCTTATTTGTAACTGGGTGAATTCGGTGAACCTCCTAACTGTCAAGCCGGACAAAGGACAATACCGAGCCAAGCTGAGAAATCAGAAGGTGTAACGACTAGAGGCGGGAGCCTCGTAGGACCAAGCGGTCCGAAGTGCCCAGCCCCTCATAATGAGGGTGAAGAGATAGTCTGATCTACCAGGTAACTGGTAGCCTCGAAAGAGGGATGAGAAGGTAGCGAGTCTCATTTAACATTGATGCAGTGATTTCGGCAATGTGCAAGTGATTGCAAACCGCTTCCAGCGTGAGCGTGATGCATGGGTGATCGATCCTGACTACGCCAAGATGACAGTGCTGCGCCCTTACCAGCAAGTCGAATTGGCGAAGACGGGCGATGCCGAAAAGAGACTTTTGATTTGCGAATGGGGTCACAAGATCACTTCTGAGTTGGCTCATGGTTTGGCAGCAGACCTGATTACTTCCTAATCGGAAGGTAAATGGAAAGGGCCAGGGAAACTTGGCCCTTTTTTAAAATGATTGAAAAAAAATTATTTGATGTAAACGCCCAGCAAGGCATCACACGCACCTGGCACTACAACACCGACACCGATGAAGTCACCATCCAGACCCAGCAAGATGTGACCGATGTCATCGAGGCAAATAAGGCCATCTACAACGCCGTGGATGAGAAGGCCAACTGGACCGGTGAGTGGCACTTGGTGGCATCCATCCCCGAATCCCTTTATTACAAGATGAAGGCCGAGGGCAAGATCGATGACCAGGAGTACATGAAGCGCTGGTTAAACTCAAGCGAAAATCAATTCTTTAGAACTCGCCCTGGAAAAGTATGAACTACATTGCAGTCTGCACACCGGCCCGTGATCAGGTCCACACCAACTACACATATTGCATGGTCAATATGGTGGCCTATCACACACTCAACACAACAGACGCTATCAGTCTGAAATTGATGCAAGGCACGATCATTCAAAACCAAAGGGCTGACCTTTGCTTGGATGCCATGAGAGAGGGCTGCACCCATATTCTTTTCATTGACTCGGACATGACGTTTCCACAGGACATGGTCCAGCGGCTGCTCAAGCACGACAAAGAGATCGTGGCCGCCAACTGTGCCAGGCGCAGAATGCCAACTGGCCCAACTGCCCAGAACTATGACGCTGAAGGCAAGCGCCAAGCGGTCTACACCATGCCAGAATCCACTGGATTGGAAGAGGTGGGAAGCATTGGCACTGGCATAATGCTGATCAAGCGCGAGGTGTTTGAAGGCATGAGCGAGCCATGGTTTGATATGCCGTGGCAGGCCACCAGAGGCTACATGGGTGAAGATGTGTTCTTTTGTAAGAAAGCTCAAGAGCTGGGCTACAAAGTCTACATCGACCATGACGTTTCAAAGGAAATTGGTCACATTGGCACGTTTGAATTTCGCCATGAACACACTTGGATTGTGAAAGAAGAGATGGAAAAAGAGGCCCAATAATGGCACTGACAACCTATACAGAGCTGAAGACATCCATTGGTGACTGGCTTAATCGGTCGGACCTGACCACGGCCATCCCTGACTTTATCTCTCTGGCCGAGGCACAAATTGAAAGAACGCTGCGCACCAGGCAGATGATCGTCAGGGCCAATGCGTCTTTTGACGCGCAATATGGCGCTGTGCCAAGTGACTTCTTAGAGACCAAGTCTTTGAAGCTCACAAGCACAAACCCCCAGACACCATTGTCGTTTCTCAGCATTGATGCCTTGGACAATGAGGCGGCCAATTACACGGCAAGTGGCAAGCCCAAATTCTTTGGTGTGGTCGGTGGCCAATTCAGAATTGTCCCAACACCTGATGCCAATTACACGACCGAGCTGACCTATTACGCGAAGTTGACAAAGTTATCAAGCAGTGTGGCCAGCAACTGGCTTTTGGCTTCAAGTCCTGACATTTATCTGTATGGCGCATTGCTCCAGGCTGCACCATACTTGCAAGATGATGCGAGAATCCAGACATGGGCAACGCTGTATGAGCGAGCCTTGAACGATTTACAAACTGCCGATGATCGTGGTGCATCTTCTGGTGGTGCATTGCTGACCCGTGCAAAGACTTTTGGATAAGGACTAGACCATGTCATCTTTTACCGACTACACAGAAAACCTAGTTTTAAATTGGGTTTTCACTACAAATAGCGCAACGCGCCCCACGGCTTGGTATGTTGGCCTTTTCACGGCTGCACCCAGTGACACGGGTGGCGGCACTGAGGTGTCTGGCAGTGGCTACGCACGGGTGGTGACTGGCACGATCTCCGGCTCTGGCACGGCCACGACATTCACCAATGCAGCGGCCATCGAGTTTGCAGCTGCTTCTGGCGGCAACTGGGGATCAATTGGCTGGGCCGGCATCTTTGATGCAAGCACTTCTGGCAACCTATTGGCCTGGGCGCCACTGACCACAGCGCGCACCATCAATGATGGCGATGTCTTGCGCATCCCAGCTACATCTTTGAGCATCACTTTGGCCTGATATGGCAGCCTATGGATCGGGGAATTTTGGTGTTGGCCAATACTCTGATCCGAGGGTAGGCTACGGCTACGGCTCTTACGGGGTCGGCAATTACTCCAGAGGCTCATTTGAGCCAGGCGTGGCCATCACGGCCACATCCACCATGTCGGTGGGTGCAGGCGTCATTTCCAATGCAACTGTGGCCATCAGCGCCACATCCACCATGTCGGTGGCAGCGACCAGATACGCATTTGGCGCTTTGGCAATATCTGACACCAGCACATTGGTGGTCAATGCCAATTCAATTCTTAGAGCAAGTCTGGCGATATCAGACACAAGCACCATGGCCGTCAACGGCCTGCGCTATGCCATAGGTGCAGCCACAATCAGTGACACAAGCACCATGGCCGTGGCTGGGGTGCGTTATGCGGTGGGCCAAGCTGCCATCAGCGACACCAGCACCATGGCGGTGGATGGTGTCAGGTATGCCATTGGCGAGGCTTTAATCGTTGACACATCGACAATGTCGGTGGTCACAAACATTATTGGATCGACTGGCTTCAATATTGTTGACACCAGCACCATGGCCATTGATGCGCAGCGCAAGCAGCCTGGTGCAATTGCATTCACAGAAACATCATCCATGGCGGTCAATGCAAGACTAAAATGGGAAGCAGAAAGTGACACAGCAGAAAGTTGGTCTGGGATATCTGATAATTCAGAGACTTGGACACCGATCTCTGACCAGTCAGAAACATGGACTGCAATTAGTGATTCAAGTGAAACTTGGACTCCAATTGCTGATAATAGTGAAACATGGCAAATTGCCGCATGAGGTGAAAAATGGCTGATACAACCACCACGAATCTATTGCTGACCAAACCCGAAGTCGGTGCATCCACTGACACCTGGGGAACAAAGATCAATACCGATCTGGACACCATTGACGCATTGTTTGATGCTGGCCCAGTGCTAAAGGTCACAAAAGGTGGAACTGGTGGCGCTACTGCATCGGCAGCCAGGACAGCGCTTGGCGTGGCCATTGGCACTGATGTGCTGGCCTATGACTCTAACTTGCAGAGCTTTGTCACTACATTCACGCTGCCAACAACTGACTCCACGGCCAATTATGTCTTGAAGACAAACGGCTCTGGCACATTGGGTTTTGCAGCTGCTGCCACTGGTGATGTTACTTTGACAGGCACTCAGACCCTGACAAATAAAACAGTCGAGGCTGGCACATTCACAAACGGCTACACCGAAGAGGTGAATACGGCCAACACATCCACGGCCTACACAATCAGCCTGGCTGATGGTTCATTTCAAGTTTTGACCCTGACAGGCAATGCAACGATCACCATGCCAACGGCCACAGCTGGTCGGTCATTCATTTTGCTTTTGAAGCAAGATGGAACAGGCTCACGCACAGTGACTTGGTCAACAGTTAAATGGCCAGGCGGTACAGCACCGACTGTGACCAGCACGGCATCCAAGCAAGACATTTATTCATTCTTTGCCGATGGTACAAACTGGTACGGCACGACTGTCGGCCAGAACTACACACCATAAGGACTGACTATGTTTGCAGCAGGGAAAACAGCAGCAGTCTCTGGCGCAGCACCAGATGATAAGTTCAACTACGTCACCATGCTTTTACATGGCGATGGGACTAATGGCGCTCAAAACAATACATTTATAGACGGCAGTACAAACAACTTCACCATTACCCGCAATGGCAATACAACCCAAGGTTCTTTCTCGCCTTATGGGTCTAATTGGTCTAATTACTTTAATGGGTCATCTTCAACACCATTAAATTTTCCAGATAACAATGGATTTACATTTGATGCAGATTTCACAATAGAAGCTTGGGTTTTTCTAAGCAGTACAAGTGCCTTTCAAATAGTCACTAGCAAATGGGATGTTGGTGGTCAAGAATGGATACTTGCAGTAGATTCTGGTGGAGTTGCAGAATTTCATTGGGCGCCATATAGCGAAGGAGGCCCTGCAATTGAAAGTTCTTCTGGTGCTGTTACTGCAAATCAATGGACTCATCTTGCTGCAGTACGAAGTGGTAGCACCATCACACTTTATGTAAATGGAACTTCTGTTGGCACTAGAACAAACGGCACAGCAGGGACTAACAGAACAACATTAGTTACTGTTGGTTATTTGCAGTATTTGGGTGGTGACAAACTTACAGGCTATGTCAGCAATCTAAGAATTGTCAAAGGTACTGCGGTTTACACAGCGTCTTTTACTCCAAGCACAACACCATTGACTGCCATATCAGGAACATCTCTGTTAACTTGTCAATCAAACCGCTTTGTTGATAACAGCGCAAGCCCCCTTACGGCATCAGTCAATGGTGTAACTGTTCAGCGTTTCAACCCATTTGGTACTTCTACCGCCTACTCTACAAGCGTGATTGGTGGGTCAGGGTACTTTGATGGTAATGGTGATAATTTAATTGCTGTAAGTGCCAATACCGCTAATGCAATGGGTACTGGAGATTGGACAGCAGAGGCTTGGATTTACTTGACTGTTGGTGGTGGCACTCCATTTGTATTTGACACTTTGCCATCTGGTTCTGGTTCAGCAACTGGTTTGCGGATGAGACTTAATGCTTCTAATCAATTGCAACTTTGGCAATATGGTTCTGCTGTCTTGACCAGTTCTGCTTCAGTTACTGTAAATGCGTGGACTCATGTTGCCTTGGTTAAGAACTCAGGCACAACAACCGCATATGTCAATGGCACAGCGTCTAACACATATTCAGATTCTGGTAATTACACTTGTGGAACTGACAGACCCATGATTGGTTCTGATGGTTTTAACAATGGGTCTGAAAATTCATTTCCTGGTTACATTTCAAACTTGCGATTGGTAAAAGGTACTGCGGTTTATACAGCATCTTTCACCCCCAATACCGCACCCTTGTCAGCAATCACAAACACATCTTTGTTACTAAACACAGTCAACGCAGCAATCTTTGACAACGCCATGATGAACGACTTAGAAACTGTGGGCAATGCACAGATTTCTACAACTGTAAAGAAATATGGAACAGGGTCTTTGGCGTTTGATGGGACTGGCGACTATTTAACAGGCAAAAGTAACCCAATTTATGCGATTGGAACGGCAAACTTTACAGTTGAAGCATGGGTTTACCCAACAGCTTTTTCTGCATATCGTGCTGTCTTTGATACAAGAACAACGTTATCAAATGGTGGAATGGATTTAGGTCTTGCGAGTTCAAGTGCAGGAGTTTGGGGGCTTTACAAAGGTTCTGCTGTTACTGTTGTTCAATCAAGTACAAATTTGACATTGAACACTTGGCAACATATAGCGGCAGTCAGGTCTGGCTCAACTGTTACTTTGTATTTAGATGGTGTAAGTGTTGGTAGTGCAACAGATGCTCAAGATTTTACAGAGCAAGGCTGTCATGTTGGAAGAACATTTGATAACTATACATGGAGTGGCTACATTGATGATTTACGAGTCACAAGAGGCTATGCCCGATACACCACAACGTTCACACCGCCTACTGCGGCATTCCCCAACACAGGCCCAATTTAAGGAAACATCATGCAAATTGCAATCTTAACTAGCCCCATTACAGTTGGCGACTATCGTGAACTGTTTGGCAATACATCATTCAATGGCAATGGCCCAAGCGATGAATTCTTGACTGCCAACAATGCCAAGAAGGTCAATGCCTTTAAAGCGCATGACCGACTGACACAGAAGTTGGTTTCATGCTCTGCCTATGACGATGGTGAATTTGTTTCTGTTGTCCAAGTAGCTGACATGAGTGCTGAAGAAATCCAAGCAGCTAAAGATTCTGCAATGGCACAACTGAGAGCTACACGCAATGCTTTATTGCTTGCCTGCGACTGGACTCAGATTGCTGATTGCACCATTCCTAAGAAGGCTGAGTGGGCAACGTATCGCCAGACACTCAGAGACTTCCCAGCGACTGTCTCTGATGCCAGGGCAACTGTTACATGGCCACACAATCCTGACTGGGTTGAATCCACTATCTAAGGTCAATCATGGATGCCGACACTGACAAGCGCCTGGCGGTGCATGAAGCCATTTGTGCAGAGCGATATAACTCTATTGCCAACACTTTGAAAGATGGCGACAGACGAATGACCAAAATTGAATATTTGCTTTATGCAGCAATCTTGGCCGTTTTGCTTGGACCAGGCGTGGCTGCCGAATTCGTTAAAAAGATATTCGGGCTATGAAAGACTGGGCCGTGGCACTCATTGCTGCGGCCTTAATGACGGCCACCATCATCTGGTGCTTTTTTGTCATCATTTCGTTTTGGCCATGATCTATGCTCTGGTCCTATTAGCAGCCACTGCCGAATATCGATGCACCAGGTGGTCTTGGACCGGTGATGTCTACAATCGGAAAGTTGTTTGTCTCAAATGGGAGAAGAGGAAATGATTGATCCGATGACGGCCCTGGCGGGGATACAAAGCGCCATCAGCATGGTCAAGAAGGCCAGCAAGGTGGCCAATGATTTAGGCTCTCTTGCCCCAATGATTGGCAAGATGTTTGACGCAAAGAGTGTGGCCACCAAAGCCTTGCTTGAGGCTAAGAAAAACAAAGGTTCAAACATGGGTCAGGCACTTCAAATCGAGATGGCACTGGAGCAAGCGAGAGCCTTTGAAGAAGAATTGAAGATGCTATTTATGACCTCTGGTCAGATTTTGACGTGGAATAAGATCAAAGAGCGCCAGGCTCAAATGGACAGGGATGATGCCAGAGAGCTTGCTGCTTTACAAAAAGCAGAAAAAGAAGCTAAAGCCAAAGAGGATGAGATGAACGAGCTGGCCATGATCATTGGCGGTGTGGCTTTTGTCTTGTTTCTGGTGTTCATTGGGGTCAATGAATTGATGACCTTTTGTGAAACAACTCGCAGATGTGGTGGCAGATGAATGAGTATCAGAAGACTTTTGACCTATGCCTCAAGATATTTATCTATGGGTGTGTGGCGCTTTATTTCTTAGGTTTTCTGAAGTTTCTGCCTGATGACTTATCTGACAGAATTGTTAATCTATTGCTTGGAAAGGTGGGGCTTGGAAAATGAAAATCACGGCTTACCAGATCAACGCCAATATGCTGAGAGAGGCCCAGAGGGTGATGCATCAGCAGAATCTAAAGCAGATGGAGATTTTGAACAGGCAGGCAGAACTGGCGCATAAGACCAAAGAGATTAAGACACAATGGGTTAAACCTAATTCTGTGGATGTATACACATGAAATATCTGCTTGCAATTGCTTTGATAATGCTCACTGGCTGTGACGAAAAATATCGTTACAAGTGCCAGAATCCTGACAATTTTCATGCGACAGAGTGCCAAAAGCCTAGATGTATGTTTACCCAAACTTGTCCTGAGTATTTAGTCGCACCAATCTTGGATAAAAAGATTGGTGATGTCCAGCCACAAGAGGAAGCCAAAAAATGAAACTTTCTGAAGTTAAAAGCACAGAGGAAACGATTGAGCTTATAAAGGTTTATGCGTGGCTTTTTGCAGTGGTTGTTGTCATGCTTGTCTTTGGCTTCACAGTGTTTTCAATGCTCTATTCTGTCATTTTCATAACACAGCCAATCAAATCTATGGCGCCGATAGACCAGGCTTTCACCAAACTTTTAAACGACGTTGTGCTTTTATTGGTTGGAAGTATCAGCACATTGATCGGAATGTTTGCCATTAATAAAGGTGCTAAATCGTTTGCTGAAAGAATAAATCCACCACAACCCATGCAGCCAATGTGCCAGCCCATGATGGGTGGCCAGTATGGATACAGCAACAACCACGGGTTCAATGCCACCACCAATGGCATACCAAATCAGCCGTTTGGCGCCATGCCCAAGTGGACCAATCCAGAGCTAGACGAGTCTTGGACTCCTGGTCCACCACCAGACACGCCACCGGACCATCTTGAGGATGACCATGAGCGCGAACAGCTGGCGCAGGCCAGACAGGAGTCAGAATAATGTTTGGCATCCCATTACCCTATATCGCCCTGGCAATTGGCATTGCCTTGTTTGGCTCTTACCGAGGTGGCTATCACTTTGGCTGGGAAGACAGGGACAATGACATGAAGATTGCCATTGCCCAAAAGAATGATGAAGCCAGAGCCAAAGAGAAAGAGCTTGGCGAGAAACTGCAAGATCAGGAAACGAAACTCAGAAAGGCCCAAGATGATGTCAAGAAAA
>Ga0315907_10002563_pt1 | contig 22600 bp, 17 predicted proteins | sample LakEriMetagenome_3_FD_203525 | JGI IMG/M metagenome (GOLD analysis project Ga0315907, IMG submission 203525) | Freshwater fungal communities from buoy surface, Lake Erie, Ohio, United States - Buoy 12 MA123 | ecosystem: Environmental > Aquatic > Freshwater > Lake > Lake biofilm | place: USA...
TTTTCAGTTTCAAAGCTCCCCTTGATCAAAGTATCCTGAATTAACTTATCAATTAAATATTCACGCAACTGAAAATTCTCGAGCCTTAGAACATATCCTGGATACATTACCTTATTAAAAGATAACAAATATCGATCATTTCGTATGTAGGTTATTCCAATCTCAGTGCTTTGACCTGACACAAAAACCACATTAACAAAAATCAATAGAAGAAAGTACAGATTTTTCATTTATTTTGAATTTGTACAAAAATATTAAATAATATCATTTTAACTAAGAAAATTCAATTAGAATTACTTCGTAAATACAATACATGTAGAATATTTCAAAGTAATCTATTTCATAAGAATATCAAAAAACTCTCAATATATTTTATAATACGTAATCTCGAAAACCGCTTGCATTGTGGTGACTCAAAAAAAAAGCGGCCTGAGCCGCTTCGAATGATTCTTATGAGTTCACGAATTAATTCTTGACCAACGTCGTTTGTTGTCCGTTTACGGAAATCACGTACATTCCTTGCGAAAGTGCGCTAAGGTCCAACATGTTTTCTGTGGTTTGCATAAGTAAGGTTCCTTCTAAACTATATACTAACTTCTCTCCTGCTACATTTACGTTTACGCTAGTATTTGCTGGGTTCGGATACACGGTCAATTCTTTTGACATTTCCGTTATCCCAACGCTTGGACGTACATCAAAAACTACGGTTCCTGGCGATGTGCTCACTGCAAATTGGGTGAGTTCGGTGTTCGTTGCATCAAAAATATGTACCGTTCCATAAGAAAAGAAATCTGTCTCTGTACAATAGAAATTTCCTGAAACTGGCTCTTGAGCTAATTCGTAGTAATTTACTTGGTGCCCAGCAATTGGTCCAGCTACATTCATAACGCTGATATCAAAGGCATTCAAGGTAGTTTCCATAGAAATTTGATACACCAACTGATCATCACGCAAGGCGGAAGTTCCACAGCCTGTTCCTGCATTCGCTAAATTCACGGTATTCGCCACTCCGGAAGCCAATGAAATTTCTGAAATAGAAGAACCACTCCAATCTTTATTGTTTACCGTATACAACTTGCCATTGTATATCATTAAATTATCCGGGTTTTTTCCATCCGGACCTAAATCGATTTCATTCCCATAGCTGAGTGTATTTAAATCTAAAGCGCCAACTATCCCTTTTTCATTCCCCCACTCGTAACCATTGTTTACTGCGATGTAGGCCTTATCTCCGTTGATTACGATATTTTGTGTAGGCCACTTTGGTCCCGTTACGGTGTCAAGCGCTTGAATCAACTGTAATGAGGTAGCATCGTACACGTGCACGTAGGAATCATAGGTGGTAAGATATTCTCCCCGAGTAGCAATTAACTTCCCTTGACTTACGGCTAAGTTTCTTACGCCCGGACAATTAACTTCAGCGATTAAATTATGCCCATTTAGGTCATACTTTAAAATTTTAGAATCTGCAGCCACATAATACGCGTTACCCTCGATAACAAGATCAGAAGCAAAGCGCATGTTGCTTATGGTGCTCACTTCCTGATAGGTTTGCGTGGACGGATTGTAGGAACCCACGGTCACTGGAGTTACAATAGTGGCGGAGTTGTAATCATAGTACCCCTCATTCAAAATCAATACTTGATGCAAATAACTCTGTGCTTGCATCGCTACACTTAGGCCTAAGCCAATAATTAATAATACCTTTTTCATTCGTTCTGTTTTTAAACGGTTAATAAACTAAAAGCTAGAAGATGAAAAAAGAGGGAACCGAATAGGTACAAGTCACCTATTAACGAGTCCGACTTTATTCTGAAGTCTTCTCTCTGCTCCTAGGCAAGTCTTCTGGCTTACACCAACGCTGGTTACCTTCCCGTTTTCACAGTGGTTATCAACCGCTTACAGTGCTTACAGCTGCAGATACAGCTCCGGATTCACACCGGATTCCTTTTTAATTCCGCGTACACGGAAACCAAAGAACGACACAAAGGTAGGTAAAGAACACATACCAAATACATCATAGCACATTTCATTGTATTTTTACCCCATGGATTTTACCCGATTTACCCTAGAAGAAGTAAATGCATTAAACAAAAACACCCTGATGGAGGTGTTAGGAATCGAGTGTATTGAACTCGGGGTAAATTACTTGAAATTCAAAATGCCAGTAGATTCTAGAACTCATCAGCCCATGGGTATTTTACACGGCGGTGCTTCCGCAGCACTCATTGAAACTGTAGGTTCATTTGGTAGTTTCCTCATGGCTGACAAAACAACCGAACGTCCGGTTGGACTTTCCATCAACGCTGAACATATTCGCGCGGTGCGCAACGGAAACGTAATAGCCACAGGCACGCTCATTCATCCGGGAGGAAGCACACACATTTGGCAAGTGAATATTCATGAAGAAACAACCGAACAATTAGTTTGTACCGGACGTTTAACCATCATGCGCATTAAAAAATAGCATGGTGCTATACTATCGAATTCCAGGTCAGGAGACGGTCACTTGTCAAGGGCAATTTCACCCACTTCAACGCAACGACAAACCAAACGGATTTGTTGTATCCAGCGCGAATGGAGAAAAACGTTACGTGTTCAAATCCACTCCCACCCCACCATTTGTAGTGGAATCACAATACCCACCATATCAATCTGACCAAGATGAATACCTTAGCGCAGTTCATCGAATCACGCATGCAATTGGTCAGAGCGAATTAAAAAAAGTCGTTTATTCGAGGGTAATAAAACAACCATTAAATCAGCAGAATAGGTCGCAATATTTCGACCGATTAATCCACGCATATCCAAATGCCTTTGTGTATTATTTTGAAGACGAGAATTTGGGCTCCTGGATTGGTGCAACACCTGAAATTCTTCTTCGACGCATAGAAAACCACTGTTTTGTTATGTCCTTAGCTGGAACAAAAAAAATCAATGAGGATAGAGACTGGACCGAAAAAGAACGCATCGAACAAGAATTAGTAACTGAATTCATCCGTGAAGGAATTAATACGCTAAATCCGGGTAATATTGAAATAGATGGTCCATACAATCACGCCGCTGGCCCCGTTGAACATTTACGAACGGACATCAGCTTTTACCTCGATCCTTCGCACGAAAGTGAATTGATAAGCTCCTTGCATCCAACCCCAGCCGTTTGTGGCCTACCTCGAGAAATGGCAAGGAAAGCCTATGAAATACTGGAATCGCATACGCGCGAATTATATACAGGTTATATCGGTTTATTTGATGAACATCAAACGCATTGTTATGTTAATTTGCGCTGTGCAAAATTAATTGACGATGAGATATTCGCATTTGTTGGAGGCGGAATTACGGATGAATCAATTCCAGAACTTGAATGGAAGGAAACTGAAAATAAAAGTAAAACACTCTTTGACCTTCTTTAAATCTCGTAACTTTACCACATGATTTGCAGTGATAAATGGGTAGTACAATTGGTAGTTGACCAATGCAAAGCGCATGAGATTGCTCATTGGGTTTTTTCACCTGGATCTAGAAATGCTCCATTTTCTATTACCGTGGACTCCGATTCATACTTTCATACGACGGTAATACATGATGAACGTTCTGCGGCATTTTTTGCCTTAGGTATGGCCGAACGGTTAAACAAACCCGTTGTCTTATGTTGTACCTCTGGTTCTGCTCCCGCAAATTATCTTCCTGCCATTACCGAAGCGTTTTATAGAAACATCCCGTTATTGGTAGTTTCTGCTGACCGACCCCAAGCATGGACCGATCAAGGAGATGGACAAACCATTCGGCAATTGAATTTATTTAAAGATTTTACGCACCGAATTGTACACCTAGAAGACCGTCCAATGAACGATCAGACCTTATGGCAATATCAACGCGAAACTGCACTCTTATTTGATAGACTTTCAACTGAAGGTCCTGCCCACATCAATGTTGGATTATCTGAACCCTTGTACCAAACAAGCGAAAAAGACAGAACCTATGACCGTAGCATAGCAATCATTCAAAATTCAACGCCATCGAAACAAGTGATTGGAGAGTTATGTAGTCTCATGCACGGAAAGCGCCTCATGGTTTTGTGTGGTCAGCATCCGGAAGACTTAGGGTTGTTGCAAGCATTAGCATTGTTTGCGGAAAGCAGTAACGTAGTGGTGTTGACAGAAAATACATCTAACCTGCATAGTGAGCGATTTAATGCCTGTATTGACCGTTCGTTAAATTCGATTGGGTCAGATAAAGAACACGACTACATGCCCGAGGTGCTCATTAGCTTTGGCGGTGCAGTAGTTTCAAAATGGATTAAATCATTCCTGCGAAGAAGTTCCTTGCAAGCGCACATCAGGGTTGGAAATGCGTTCCCAGAAATGGACACCTATCAGCAATTAAGTCATTCCTTGTTATGCTCACCCCTTGCTTTTTTTCAAGCATTGAATGAACAAGGCACGCTCCAATCCACGGTGAATTATGCGGGTAAATGGAAACAAATCGATTACAAGGTAAAGGACCGTATGCCTTTCTTCAAGCCCTCTCCTGAGGTGCTCACAGATTTTCATATTTATCAAGCGTTTTTTCAGCTCGTTCCCGAAGGAACCACGATACATATGGCCAACAGTTCGGTCATTCGTTATTGTCAATTATTCGACCCCATCAAAGGATGCACGTACTTTGCGAATCGAGGAACCAGTGGAATTGACGGAAGCACCAGTACCGCGGTTGGTTATGCCTCAACAGACGAAGGCCTAAACATTCTGCTCACCGGCGATGTCTCTTTTTTATATGATTCAAATGCGCTGCGATTAAGGGCCCTTGCACCCAATTTAAAAATCATCCTCATTAATAATCAAGGGGGAGGAATTTTTAGAATCATTGAGGGAGCTAAAAATTCCGAGCAGTTAACCCAATACTTGGAAGCACAACACACCAGTGATGGTAAACTCGCAGAACACGCAGGATGGACTTATCAGGAATGTTCCTCCGTGGACTCACTTGAAGCCGTTTTGCAGGATTTTATACACTCAACCGCGGTTAATTTCATCGAATTCAAGACCGACACCATAGAATCCCCTCAGATATTGAAAGACTTTTTTACTTTTGTTAGATGACAGAATATTTTGAAATATTATTGCAACCCCAGGGATGGATGTACTTATTCCTTCTTTCCATTCTAGAAATCGTTTTAGGGATTGATAATATTATTTTTATATCGATCATTACCGACAAACTCAAAGTAAAAACCAGTAAAAACAAAGCAAGGGTCTTAGGATTAACGTTGGCATTGATTATACGCTTTATCCTACTTGCCTTATTAAGTCTTTTGGTTCACTTGATTCAACCTATTTATGAGCCGTGGTTTGGTCAATTTAATTATGAGGACCTGGTACTTTTGGTTGGTGGCGTATTTTTAATTTATAAAAGCACGATGGAGATGCATCACAGCATAGCAAAAAATGAAAAAAAGGAGGAAAAAACTGAAATGACATTCAGTAGCGTGGTAACCCAAATCGTACTCGTAGATTTGGTTTTTAGTTTTGATTCTGTGATTTCCGCCATCGGAATGACAAACGGAATGGAAGAACAACTTCATGCGAATCCCATCATCATCGTTTATTTATCTGTATTGATTTCTATGCTGGTTATGATTCGATTCTCTGGCGTAATTAGTGATTTTATTCAACGTAACCCAACCATCAAGACCATTGCTTTGAGTTTTCTACTCATGATTGGTGTATTTTTAGTGGCTGAAGCATTTGGTCACAAAGTTCCTAAAGGATATATCTACTTTGGCTTCGCCTTTTCGATGTTTGTTGAGATCATTAACATGCGGATTCGAAGAAATCAAGCTAATTAAGTAGACCCAAGGTTAATTTAAGATCATCTGTTAGTAGATGCGAAGGGTTTTTATTTAATCCGGCTTTTATCCCTTTTGGTGAACGCACTTCGTAACAGATCACTTCTTTGTGAATTGATTTCAAGTAATTAATCTCTTCCCTGCTGATTTGTGCACTTCGAATGCAAATCCCTCGAAACCCAGGTTCATTGTCAAGCATTCCACTCGTTAGCTCAGCAACTTCGTGAATCGAAAGAAAAACCTGAAAGTCATGGTTAAACTCCTCGAGGCAGGTCCATGAACTCACAATCAATGCGAATTTCGACGTGTCTAAATTCAACCCAAGCAATGCGTTCTTAAACTCCTGTATCTTAGTGATATCAGGTATTTTTAAATCAAGGAAGGTATACCCAGCAAGCTCCGCGTTAGTCGCCTCATCTAAGCGCAGCAAGGGTTCTTTTTTTAAGGTGCTGTAGTGCCCGCTCATTAATTCCTCGGTAGTCATTTCTTCAATCGTTCCGGACAAATTGGTTTCATCATCTAAGCGTTCATCGTGGAACAACCAGAGTTTTCCTTGAGCATCCATTCGAACATCTACTTCTACCCCACTACACCCCGGCAATGACGCTGCATAGCGTATCGCATCCAAGGAATTATCGTGGTAAATCGCATTTGGATTTTGGAGTCCTGTGGCCGCATGACCGAAAATCTTGGTCGTTGACTTATTTACTTTCGTACAGCCCCAAAATGCGAATAAAATAACGATCAAACTACTTAAACGCATACTGAAGTCCCAAATTAATTGAATATTCTAGATACCCGTGTTTACTGCTTTTGGGTTGGATTTCGAGGCCTTGTCCAACACCGGTAGAGAACATCACATCACATGGGAATTTTGTTGTATTGCTGCATTCATTCACATACAAAAGACCGAACTCCGCCCGATGATATTGATACCCGAAAGGATCGCCCAACCATCCAAACGCATAACGTAGATATGGATTAAGGGATGAATTTCTAAACGCAATACGGTAAGCCCCTTGAACTCCTGTTTGACTAAATAACATACCCGAAGCCAGGTTGCGCTGACCAACACCTTGTTGCAGTTCTATTCGTACCTTAGGACGTTGAATACCCACCGATACCTGATGAAAGAAATCCATTTTTTGGAGCCCAAATGCATAGGACACAAAAGGAATATTAGTGGACTGTTGGGCGAAATTCACATGGCAAAGTAATCCAAAAACACAGGTTAAAAACCATGAATATTTTCGAGCAAACCACCCTCTTTTGAGAACCATTTCTGATATAATTTGTTACAAGGTTATGAAAAATAAACTAATAATTCTTTTTGCTGGAATACTGTTATTTACGGGGAAATTCATAGCTCAAACGAATGTGTCCGGAGGTATCTACCAAAATACCACGTGGACATTGGCTAACAGTCCGTATCAAGTGAACGGATCTGTTGTTGTTTTTCCGGGAAATACCTTAACGGTTGAACCAGGCGTTACCATTCTAATAAACAACACCAATGCGCAAAACATATACATTGAAACCAGAGGCACATTAAACGTGGTTGGAACAGATCAATTACCCATTACAATTCGCACGGTGGTGGACACCACGAACATCGGGTGGCAAGGATTTGTGTGTACATCTTCTCAGGGTGGTGTTCTGAATGCGGATCGCTTTAGGATTACGAATGCAGCAACACCGTTTGATTATGAATCTCCTCTTTCGTTGTACCAATATACCAATTGCCGTTTCTCACATTGCGGTGAAGCCATTACTGTAGGAAATGAAGTGGTGTTGAATAATTGTCAATTTAGGGGTAATGAAGTAGCTGTATATGGGTGGTCGTATTTTACCCTAAATAATTGTTACTTCAAAGATAACGGAACTGCGATCAATGCATACAGTACGGCGTTTACGTTAACCAACACTACGTTTCAAGAAAACACCAACGGGATTGTTTTTTCTGCCGGTGTTTTTGACTCCATGTATATTGCTGATTGTGTGTTTCAAAATAATGGCTCAGCATTGAGTGCACCAAACAATGGAATCGTAGAGAACTGTACCTTTTTAGACAATACCATTGGGATACAAGGGTCGTACAACTGTCAAATTCAAAACAATCTTTTCGAGTATAATGACTTGGGCGTGAACATCTCGGTACTCACGTCGCTAACGAATAATCAAATCAACAACAACGTGGGGGGTGTTCGAATCTCTGATATTAGTAGTACAGCGAACGCTCCGATTGTTCAAGACAACGAAATTTGCAACAACATCAACTTTAATGTAGACAACAATACCAATGTAAATTATTCCCTCCTTAGCAATTGCTTTTGTGGCTTAGATTCTAGCAGTGTAGAACAATATTTATTGGACGGCTACGACGATATCACCAAAGGGTTGATCAATTATCAAGTATTTGATACCACCTGCACCACGATTTTAACTACGGTGTTAAAATTCAACGAGACTTCAGGCATTGAATCAACCTCAAGCATTAATATGGATCTTAGCTTTGAAAATCCGGTAAACCAACAGTTGCATATATTCTCAAACACTCCGATTTCGGAACTCACCTTAACCGATATGCAAGGAAAAACTTTTCACTTGAAAGCCGTGAAAACAAATGTATTCGATGTGTTGAATCTTTCGACTGGATTTTATGTTGTTACGAGTGCGAATGAACAACCTGTATCTCTGAAACTTATCAAATTTTAATTGAAATTTCTATGAAAGCACTATTGATTGCGCTCTTCATGCTATCGTCGCTATCCTATTTCGCTCAAACTTCGGTTTCTGGTGGAATTTATGCCAACACTACGTGGAATTTAGCTGGAAGTCCGTATTTAGTCACGGGATCCGTAGTTGTATTTCCCAATCGTACACTCACCATTGATCCAGGTGTTGAGGTTATTGTTTCGGCAGATTACACCTTTAATACCGGTAACTTTATTTACGTAGAAGTGCGTGGAAACTTAATTGCGAATGGAACAACCAATGCGCCCATTGTATTTACCAGTTCCGATACTACAACAGGGTTTTATAATTGGGAAGGTATACGCATTAAAGGAAGTCAAGGCGGAACCGTTCAAATGAACCACTTTGAATTACACAACTCGTGGTATGGTATTCATAACGACATTTCACAACCTGGGGTGAGTTATACCTTTAATGAGTGTTTATTTCGTTCAAACAACTACGCCTTGCAATTGAATGCTGATTTGATTTACAACAACTGCACCTTTGAATCCAATGGGGTTGGACAAGCAGCGCAACTCCTTTATGGATCATTAAACGCTACCAATTGTCAGTTCATTAATAATTTCTGTTCCTTTACATGGTGCTCTAATATTTCCGTGAATAACTGTACGTTCACAGGAAATCAAAACAACATCATTGGCTCTTCAGGGATAGTAGAAAACAGTCAATTTATAAATAACGTATTTGGTTTTGCTGAAACCGCCGGTGTTACTGTAAACAATTGTTTTTTCGATGGGAACGGAACGGGTATCGAAGGTACTTCTGCTTGCACTATAACCAACAATATCTTTACTAATAACAACATTGCCATTAAAATCGGAGATGCCGGGAACATCAGTCAAAACCAAATTAATGGGAATGATATAGGTATTCAAGTCTTGGCCTACGATCCAAATACAACCATAATCGACAACAACAGCATATGCAATAATGCTATTCACAACTTGGAAAATTTAACGGATAAAAATTATCAAGTAAACTTGAACTGCTTTTGTTCGCAAGACTCAACCGTAATTGAAAACGGCATCTTTGATGGATATGATGACATTACACGTGGCCTTGTAAACTATGCGATTTATGATGATTCTTGTGAAAATGTCGTGAGTTATGTCACCAAAGTAAATTTAGGCAACCCTGCTGGAATCCCTGAACTCAATGGCTCATTTCACCCTTGGTATAATGGTCAGTCTTTGGTGATTGAAAACGCAGGATCAGGAATCTTTACGATTTATTCTGCACAAGGAACTCAACTGATGAAATCCATCGCAATGCACGGAGCAAACAAAATCGACGTGAACTTACCGAACGGACTTTACTTGGTACATCGGGAAGGTGGTAGTACTAAAAAAGTGTTTATCTGGAATTAATCGAACAAGGTAGGCTGATCATCCTCATCCTTCTTTGTAAAATCCCACTCTACACTTCCGTCTGTAGTTTCTTCGGCCGCTTCGCCATCCTCATCAATAGATATGTTTCCTTCTATTTCAAAAGGCACCTCATCGGCAGGCCAAGGTTCTTTTCCTTCCGCAATTTCATGCGTTAGAAGAATCTCTTTAACCTTCATTTTGGTTACTTGATTCCCTTGCGCTTTCATGCCCTTGACATCAATAAGGTCCGCTAAATTCAATACTTGATCGGGCAAGTTTTTAGTTTCTTTGAGTTGCTTATTAAATACTATCCGTATTTCTGGACGGTATGCCGTAGATACTACTTGCAGGTATGAGCCCTCGGATTCACTGATGAACGAAACCCGTTTATCCGACATTACCTCACAGGTAAAGCGCTTCACGAAGTTGATTTCTTTTTCTGTATCAAAATACACACAAGAGATTGGACGGTGCAGATTCCATTTTTCTAAATGAACCATGTCCTCATCAAAGTGATTGGAAAGATCGAATGAACTCAGGCGATACTCGCCGTTTCTATACAGGGTTAGTATTCGGTCGTCTCCTTTGAAATCTCCAAGAAATCTGCCTCTACCCTCGTCGTTTAGACGACCCACCACGTCATCATACCAAATTTTTCTAGCCGCAAGGGTGCTTCCGCCAACCTCTTTCTGAACAATTTTTTGGATGATTTCTTTGGTAACGCGATTCCCCGCGGAATTTCTTCCTTTAATCAATAACTCACCTAAATCCACATCAAATCGAAGGCGTTTCAGATGCGGTCGTGGACGTAACAACACCGTTACCACCTCGCGCTCACCGTTGGGATGGACCGAGAAATACAACATTTTTGACCCTTTGGCGCCACGCGTTAAATCATATTCGGTATCGCGGGTAATTGAATTGACATAGAAGCGTTTCATCATGGTTGAACCGCCAAGGCCATCTTGGTAGAACATGTGATAAATCGTTCGTGTATCTCCTTTTTTCCATACGTTAGCATACACTAAATCCTTGCCTACAAACTTTTTATCAGACACCTTGGTGATTAGCATCTTACCCGAAGAGAAAAAGCAAATGATGTCATCAATTTCGGAACAATCATTTACGGGCTCATTCTTACGCAAACCATAACCGATAAATCCTTCCTCGATATCCACGTACAATTTTCGATTGGCGATAATTACCTTAGTAGCACTGATGGTATCAAAGATTTTTATTTCCGTTTTACGTTCCTTTCCTTCGCCGAAACGTTTTTTGAGGTCTTTATAATAATCCACTGCAAAGTCGATAAGGTTAGCCAGGTGATGTTTTACCTGCTCCATTTCTTCCTCAATCTTCAACAAGGATTCATCCGCCTTTGCCCCATCAAAACGAGTAATCCGAATCATTGGAATTTGCGTCAGTTTGTGAAGGTCCTCGTCTACAATTTCACGAATGAGTTGTTTTTTGAACGGTTTAAAGCGGTCATATAAATACACATACAACGCCTCACGATCGCTGTACAATTTAAAATCGATGTACATTTCGTGGTTAATGAACAACTTTTCTAAGGTAGAAAAATGCCATTGTCGCTCTAATTCATCCAGTCGAATTTCGAGTTCTAATTTCAACAAGCGAACGGTATGGTCGGTATTGATTTTTAGAATTTCGGAAACTCCAAGAAAACGCGGTGTATCGGTGTCAATAATGGAAGAGTTCGGAGAAATTGATACTTCACAATCCGTGAAGGCGTACAAGGCATCTATGGTTTTATCTGGAGAAACTCCGGGTGCCAAATGTATGATGATTTCAGCCTGCGAAGAGGTGTTATCTTCTATCTTTTTTATCTTAATCTTGCCTTTATCGTTGGCTTTTAGCACGGATTCAATCAAGGACGTAGTCGTTGTACCGTATGGAATTTCGTGCACAATTAAGGTCTTTGTATCAGCCTTCTTTATTTTTGCCCGAACCCGAACCCTTCCGCCACGTAATCCGTCGTTATAATTTGTGAAGTCTGCCATTCCTCCGTTCGGAAAATCCGGCATGATTTCAACTTTCTTTCCCCGGAGGTGATTAATGGAATTATCAATGAGTTCGATGAAATTGTGCGGTAAAAACTTACACGCCATTCCCACGGCAATCCCTTCGGCTCCTTGCGCAAGCAAGAGCGGAAATTTCATTGGTAAATTCTCAGGTTCCTTATTTCTACCGTCATACGAAGAAAGCCAAGTCGTTGTTTTTGGATTGAACGCAACGTGTAGCGCAAACTTGGATAAACGAGCTTCAATGTAACGGGCAGCTGCAGCGCCATCCCCGGTTAGGGTATTACCCCAGTTCCCTTGGCAATCAATCAATAATTCTTTTTGCCCTAGTTGCACCAAAGCATCTCCAATCGAAGCATCCCCATGGGGGTGATATTTCATGGTATTTCCGATGATGTTCGCCACTTTATTGTAACGTCCATCCTCCATTTCTCGCATGGAGTGCAAAATTCTGCGTTGTACGGGTTTCAAACCATCTTGCAAAGACGGTACGGCGCGTTCCAAAATTACATAGCTCGCGTAATCCAAAAACCAATTCTCATAGAGTCCGCTTACGGGAACTATTTTATCATCCACTTTCTTGTTTTCGAAGGGATTATGGTCTTCACCTTGAGGCGTGATATCTTCTATTTCGTCTTCTGCCATGCTTATGCGACTTCTAATTCAGTATTATCTTTTCCTTCATCAGCGGCCTGATCTTTCTCTACCCGTAAATTCTCGATTATGAAATCTTGACGTTCCTGGGTATTCTTACCCATGAAATAAGAAAGAATCGAGTCAATCGACGCTTCTTTACTTAAGAGTACAGGCTCTAAGCGAATGTCTTCGCCAATAAAATGCACGAATTCGTCGGGAGAAATCTCTCCAAGCCCTTTAAATCGGGTGATTTCGGGTGCTTTCCCCAGTTCTAGGATGGCATTTCGTCGTTCCTCATCGGAGTAACAATAAATGGTTTTCTTTTTATTTCGGACACGGAAAAGCGGCGTTTGCAACACATATACATGGTTCCGTTTCACCAAGTCTGGAAAGAATTGAAGGAAGAACGTTAGCAAAAGCATCCGAATATGCATTCCGTCCACATCGGCATCGGTTGCAATTACAATGCGGTTATATCTTAAGTTATCTAAATCATCTTCGATGTCCAAGGCGGCTTGCACCAGATTAAACTCTTCGTTTTCATACACCACCTTTTTTGTAAGGCCGTATACATTTAAAGGTTTCCCACGCAAAGAGAACACCGCTTGGGTATTTACATCGCGTGACTTTGTAATCGATCCACTCGCAGAATCTCCTTCCGTAATAAACAAGGTAGTATCCTCACGGCGACTGTCCTTTAAATCCGTTAAATGGATTCTACAATCACGAAGTTTCTTATTGTGAAGGCTTGCTTTTTTAGAACGATCTCGGGCGATTTTCCGAATACCTGCTAATTCCTTCCGTTCGCGTTCGGCTTGCTTAATCTTTTTTTCAAGGGTTTCAGCAACGTCTGGATTCCGGTGTAAATAATTATCTAACTTATCTTTTAGAAAATCATTAACAAAGGCCCGCATAGACTTTCCTCCTGGCTCAATCTCAACCGATCCTAACTTCGTCTTCGTTTGCGACTCAAACACCGGTTCAATCACCTTAACAGCAATCGCCGCCACAATGGATTGACGAATATCCGAAGCCTCGTAGTTTTTATTGTAAAAATCACGAATTACTTTGGCTACTGATTCCCGAAAGGCACTTTGATGCGTTCCACCTTGGGTCGTATGCTGACCGTTCACGAAGGAGTAATAATCCTCTCCGTAAGTTCTGCCGTGCGTAAAGGCCACCTCGATGTCCTCGTCTTCCAAGTGAATGATCGGATATAAAGGATCGCCATCCATGTTGTTTTCCAACAAGTCTTTTAACCCATCCTTGGACTGAAATTTCTCCCCATTGTAATACATGCTAAGCCCCCGATTGAGGTAGCAGTAATTCCACATCATTTTCTCGAGATAGGCCGTCTTGTAGGCGAACTTCTTAAACACCTGCTCATCTGGGATAAACTCTACATAGGTTCCATTTTGTTCAGTTGTTGCAATAAATTCGGTTTCGCTTACTAAATTACCCCCGGAAAATTCAGCGGACTTCATTTGACCATCACGCACCGAATACACTTTAAAATAAGAAGAAAGCGCATTAACGGCTTTAGTACCTACGCCATTTAACCCAACGGATTTCTTGAATGCTTTGGAGTCATATTTACCACCGGTGTTCATTTTCGAAACTACCTCTACGACTTTACCCAAGGGAATACCTCGACCATAATCGCGCACAGAAACCTTCCCATCCTTCACTTTGATGTCCACACGCTTCCCGTTGCCCATGACAAATTCGTCGATGCAATTATCAACAACCTCTTTCACAAGAATGTAAATCCCATCATCTGCCGCGGCGCCATCCCCAAGCTTACCAATGTACATTCCGGGACGTAAGCGGATGTGCTCCTTCCAATCCAGCGACCGAATGTTATCTTCTGTATATTGATTTTCTGCCATAGTTCTGTGTATCCTAACAAAAATAGGCGTTAAAGGCTGTCGAAACGCATGTAAAATCAATGATTTATGAACATTACACCTTTAAAAAGCCTTCCATGTACCTTAAAACAAAAAAACCACCCCGAAGGATGGTTCTTTCAATAAATACAGTCGAAAGTTATGCTTTCAACCGCTTGGAGAAATCGATTAGAATTGGCGTAGCCACACACAATGAAGAGTAGGTACCGATAAGTACTCCCACTAACAATGCAAATAAGAATCCTTTAATAGAAGGACCGCCGAAAATAAACATGATTAGCACCACCACAAATAATATCATGGAAGTATTAAAGGTACGACTCAAGGTGGTATTCAGGGATCGGTTAATAATCTCATAATGATGGTCCGTATCGCCGCTGGAGCGCAGGTTTTCACGAATCCTATCGAATACAATGACCGTATCGTTCATCGAATACCCAATAACCGTTAAGATGGCTGCAATAAAGGCCTGGTTAATGTCTAAGCTAAACGGAAGCCATCCGTGCAATAGAGAAAAGACAGAAATTACAAAGAAGGCATCGTGGATTAATCCTACAATCGCACCCACAGAATACTGCCAATATCCGAAACGGAATAGGATGTACAAGAAGATAGCAATTAAAGCCACGGTCATCGAGATGAATGATGAGTTCCACAATTCACTGGAAACCGAGGCACTGACTGTTCGCTGCCCCATGATGACTGCTTTACCCATCGAAGGCTCCAATACCTTCAGGGATTCTAACATTTTTGCTTTAACTTCCTCCGTAGCCCCGTCCTCTTTCAATTTGTAGTTTGTTGTGATCTCTACATTAAACTCATTCGAAACAGTTTTTAATTCGATAGAGGAAACTTCTTTATTCTCTATGAAAGTTTTACTCAACTCGGCGCGAATTTTCTCGATATCTGCCCTTTTATCAAACTTAACAGAGAAGGTACGCCCACCGGTAAATTCCACACTTTCTTTTAATCCACGCGTAAACAAACTCACCATTCCGATTACCGTGACTGAAATCGAGAAAATATAGAAATACTTCCGTGCTCCAATCCAATTGAAATTAAAGTTTTGGAACAGGCCTTTCGAGTATTTCGTATCAAAAGACACTCCTTTATTTCGCTCCATCCAGAAGGTAATAACCAACCTAGAAATAAAGATGGCAGAAAAGACAGAGGTAAAGATTCCCACGATAAGCGTAGTGGCAAAGGATTCAATTTCACCCGTACCAAAATACTTAAGAATGAGGGCAACGAGTAAGTGCGTCATGTTCGCATCGATGATGGATGGCAAGGCTTTCTTGAAACCAATTTCAATCGCTTTGGAGGTTTCATTGCCCGCACGTTGTTCTTCTCGAATACGCTCAAAGATCAAAATGTTCGCATCCACGGCCGTACCAATGGTTAAGATGATACCTGCAATCCCTGCCAAGGTAAGTACCGCACCAAAAGATGCCAAACAGCCCATGATGAATATTACGTTTGCAAACAAGGCTATGTTTGCTGCCATTCCCGATTTTCCGTAATAGAAATACATGTAGAACAATACAGCAAGGAATGCAAATCCAAAGGAAACTAATCCCGCATTGGAGTTCTCAGCCCCGATGCTTGGCCCCACTCGGTTCTGTTCTTTAATTAAACATGGCGCTGGTAAGGCTCCACCGTTTAATAATCCGGATAAAGATTCTGCCTCTTCAAAGGTGAAGCTACCAGAGATTTGTGTGTTTCCATTGGTAATTGGATTAATTACCGTAGGTGCTGAGTATACCACGTTATCCATGGTTATAGCCACAATTCGATCCTTGTTCTCGGTAGTCATCTGACCCCATTCATCTGTTCCTTCCGCGGTCATGGCAAGATCTACCGTGATTTTTCCATCACGTTGGTCATACCCTGTAGAAGCACTTGAAATGTGCTGGCCGTTTACACGCGCTTTACCATCTATCGGCACCTTACATGCATATAACATGTATCCTGTTTGTTTCTTTTTATTGGTTAACTCATCCGGTTCTGCACCCCACATGAACTTAACATTTTTCGCGGCAAAGATTTGCTGAATGTCTGCGCGACGAAGGAGTTGATCTACCGCTGCGCGGTCTTGAGCAAGGGTAAACCCGATCGCGAATTGACCAACGGGCTGAATGTAGGACATCAAGCCTTTATCCATCCCACCTGTCAATGACTGATTTGCATCGGCAAGGGACTGCGTAGTATCCGAAGAAGCGGTAGTATCCGCAGCGTTATTCGTACGTTCCGGAGCTTTACTCGCGGCGTCTGCTGCGGTTAATTCTGCATTCAACTCCGAAGGCATGTAGGTTTCGAAAAACTCCAAGTTTGCCGTCGATTTCAATTTTTGAGCAACGGTATTTTCATCTTGAACTCCCGGAAGTTCAATGTAAAGTCGATTCGAAGATAAATCTTTTTGAATGTTAGGTTGCGCAACCCCAAATTGATTGATTCGGCGATACATGATTTGCTCCACTCCATCCATGGCAGAAGTCAGGAGGTCTCTGAAATAGGTTTCCACTTCTGCATCGGTAGAGTTAACTCCAATTCCATCACCTTTAAGTAGAAGCCCCAACTTCATCTTATTATTCTTTGCTGCCGCAACAAATAATTCTAGAAAATCACCCTTACCGTCTGTGTATTTCGCATTGGCTTCGTTGTAAATCTTACGGAACTTCAATGAATTCGGACTTTGTGCATGACTCATTAAAAGATCCCCTGTGGAAATTTCCATGGTAACGCTCATCCCTCCAACTAAGTCAAGACCAAAAGCCAACGAGCGTTTTTTCACTTCGGAAAACGTGGAACCAAACACTGGATACACGGGCTTTGAACCTCGTTCTTTCAGGATTTCATTAATAAAAGCAGCTTTCGCTAACTCTTCTCCTTCTGGGGTATTGAAATCAACTTTCGTGTTATTTGGCAAGAATCCAATTCCTTTTAATGAATCCGGTTGATTGAAGGCTTCTTTCTTCAATTCACTTACTCGCGCCACCGCCTCTTTTTCTGCCTTGCGTTCTTCACGTGTAGCATACCAGGTAAAAGATAGCTGGTACAAACAAACTACCGTTAGTAAAATGGTTAAAAACCAAAAAAATCCCTTATTTCTCATTGAGTCGCAGTATTATCGTAAATTAAAGGGTGCAAATATAGGATTTCCCCGCATTAAAATCAACTTTTTATCCCGAGTTCCTTGAATCGCGATATAATCGGCATTTAATTCAAACGGTATCTATGAATTTGAGCAAGGATTTCGAGAAAGATTCCCAGCTGTTTGCATTGTTTTCCCGTCCAATATTTCCCCTAAAGTATTCTTTCTTATGTTCTGTAAAATAGGTGCTAACGGTTAATGCGATTTCGGTGGGATCCACGACATCTACCACATACCCCGTTTCCCCGTGAATGATGCTTTCCGAAAGTCCTCCTACATTGGTTGCAATGGTTGGCAGCTCAAAATGCTGTGAAATTCCACTAATGCCACTTTGGGTGGCTGATTTGTATGTAAGCATGCATACATCACTGGCAGAGAAAAACAACGGCACCTCATGGTCGTCGATGTAGCGTTCAAACACGTGACAACGTTCACTTACCTGAACTTGATCCATCAAGCGCTGATATTTTTTAAAATCCCCATAGGCCTCTCCTGCAATAATTAAATGATATGAGTCATCTAATTTAGCGAGCGTCTCAATCAATATATCCAAGCCTTTGTAGTCTCGAATGATCCCAAAAAATAACAGAATCTTCTTATCCTTGTACTGAGGCAATCCAAGAGCCTTTAATGCCTCTTCTCGATCCATACGCGGTCCAAACTGATTATACACCGGATGTGGAATCACCATACATTTTGCGTCTGGAAGGTAGGATAACAAATCGGTTTTGACCTTTTCTGTCATCGCAATGAAGGCATCATTACGGTTCAAGAAATACCGATTAAAGGCATGGTCAAAAAATCTACGTTCATGCGGAATCACGTTGTCTAAAATAGCGATGCGCTTTGAAAACCTCGATTGGCGGCCCAAAACAAACCCCAATGAGGGTGCAAAAAAGGTCATCCAATATTTAGTTAGGATAATCTCTGGTTTTGATTTCCTAATCTTTCTTGCAGTGCGAATATACGTCCAAGGATTGATTGTATCTAGCCAAGGCTTGGAAGGAATGGGGTCGGCCACATCCTTAGCAGTAACCAATTGAGTTTTTCCAGGAAAAAGAATGCTTGGATACTGACGTTTAAAGGTAATGGCTTCTACTTCATGGTTTTTTTCGAGTTGACGGTACAACAAGGCGTTGAATTGGGCAATTCCGCCGCGGTATGGATAGAATGTTGATAGAAAACTAATTTTCATACTATGCAATCGCGTTTAACCCATGGAATACTGTTTCTGGGTCGATGTCATTCATACAGGAGGCTCCTCTTACGCATTCGTTCCCATAATAGCATTGACAAGGTGAAGGAGGTCCAATAATTACGCCTCGACCATACAATTCAAACTCATGGGGATTAAAAATGGTATTCATCAGCACCATCTTTTTTTGGAGAGCGGTTGCAATGTGCATCATCATCGTTACTTGTGTAACCACGATGTTACATGTATTGGTTAAACTTATAAATGTTTCTAAATCAAAGTGTCCGGGATAAAACACCCCAGCTTTTTCAGACAGGGATACATTTTTAGTATGCTCCAATTCCCCCCCAAGAAACATGGGATAGTACCCTTGTTCGTGTAAGTTCATGGCAAGCGCTACCCAATATTCATCTTTCCAAAGGCGTGTATTCCAGCGGGGACCGCAGCCCGTGTTTAAACCGACCACTTGTTTTCCCTCACGTTTTTCATCAAGGATTGTTTGCCAATGGTTATATTTTGCTTGATTTAATTGAATCGCATAGGGTTCAAAATTGAACGTGGCATGACATATTTCAAAAATCTCCTGTAGGTAACTCTTCGTATTTTCTTTAGATAATTGATCAAAAAAACCAGTCATCAATTTATGCTCCGCAGCATTGGTACACGGTGCAACCGCGTGATCTTCCCACGTGTATCCGTACTTCTCACGCGCTTCTACTTTTGCCATTAATACGCAGGCCTCTGCTTCTTTATCCAGATTAACCGCTACATCGAACAAACTGTTTTCCAACAGAAAAACCGACATCGCATTAAACGGCAGGATTTGTTCGATCTGATCCTTAGGCAAGATTTCTGGACTTTGTGTCATCCACGTAATGTGTGCGTTGGGATATTTCTTTCGAAAAAATGTAAGTAAGGGTGTAGTGCGGATCACATCGCCTAAAGCGGCAAGTTTGATTATTAAAATACGTGTTTGAAGGGGCTCATAATGTGTACAACTGTCGCAAATGCTACCGTCCAATTTATTGAACTTGCACGGAATATGTCCTTTAAAAAATCTACAATCTCGCTTTACCTCACTGAATTCCATAAGTTCAAAGTTACAGATTAATGCCCGTACTCCAAGAGGCTAAAGTAAAGTTCCTTACCCTGTGAAATGTTCAAGGTATCAAAATTTGAAATTTGAAGGTCCTTGTAATATTTTTTCACCAAGCCAATTTGTTTGGCATAAACCTCGTATTGATTCTTATAGGAAACTAAAGTGAGTTCTTTGGCTGATATCACATGTACTGTGCTGTCAGACTGAATTGTACCTAAAGAAAAAGGCTTGTGGATATACTCATAATAGGCTTGTAACGGGGGTAAAAAATTAAATTGGTTTGGATCCCAAATCGTCGCCGTTTTTACAGGGAATCGAAGTACCACCCTCCGGATATTCTCTTCGACCAATTCCGCCCGATTCTCAGAAACTACCGTGGTCCAAACATCAGAAATCACCCATGAGGAAAAAGAACTACTTCGCGTATAGCGATTGAATCGGTTAACAATTCTTCCTTCGTTATCGATCAAGGTATCGCCTATTTCAGTTTTCAACTGATAGCTTAGGGTATCATGTGGAATAGCGGCATTCTCATCGTGTATAATTTCTGTGACCTGATATATCCAAAAACTACCTTTTTTAATGGGATAATATCCGTAATGAAAACTTGAAATAAGGGCAGGAGCTGGTTGTTTTTTGCAGCTACTTGTGAAAAGAAGAATCGTTGTAAAGAAAAAAAGTACCGTACGGTTCATGGCTAAAAATACTTATTCTTCGGGAATTACCCCTTTATTTTTGCAATCAGTCAAATACTTATCCAGCGCTTTGGCATCTAGGCGTTTTCCATCAAGCCAATACGACTTGTAAAGTTCCGTGCCTTCCTCGTCGTAGGCATATGCATAGCCATAAGCCTTCCCCTCTCGGAATTTGATCCGGGTAGCTACCGAACCGTCTGGATGATAGGTCTCCCATGTTCCCGCCTTTTTCCCCAGAATATATGTACCCTGTTGCTTTTTGCTCCCCGTAGAAAAAAATTCTACATACGGACCATGCAGGATGCTGTCTTTGTAGGTTTCTAGTTGAGCACATTTTACTTCGCCAGTTTCAATTTGATTCTGAATATAATAAATCATCTTTTCACCATTCAGCCGATTATTCTTAAATGTTTCTAAACTCACTAAAAACCCTTGTTGATTGAAATTCTTCCATACAGAATCTTTCTTTTGGTTCACGTATTGTCCTTCACTCATGAGTTGTTCATTCTCGAAATAGAACCACACATAACTGCGTTCCTTGGTTTCATGTTGAACAATTGATTTGATTTTTCCCGACTCAAAATAATACCTGAACTCACCTACCGGTTGATCATCTTTGAATTGACCTGAGTAAACCATCGTTTTGCCATCCGGATAATACTTTACCCAAGCGCCTTGTTTGCGTCCTTGGGAATCTTTTTTGTTTTGTCCATGCACGGTAGACGACAACAAACCCATTAAAATCAAAAAGAATACTATCCGCATAGCTTGTTCATTAATTCCAAGAGTGAATTCACCGATAGGTCAGGGACCACTGTAGTTTCTTCCTTGCTTAACACCAAAACCGTTTTCATACCTAATTCCCTTCCAAATCGAATGTCACTGTCGGTATCCCCGACCATAACAGCCTTAGAGAAATCTATCTCAGGGAATTTAAGTTTGGCTTCAAGGGCCATGACTGCGTTCGGTTTTCTACGATTCGGATTAGCTGTCTTTAAATCAAGAGCCGCATATACCGCATCAATTCGTCCGCCGTGAATGTTTACATGAGAGCACATATCTTGATGAATTTGAGCCAGCGCGGATTCACTGAGTAAGCCTAACGCTACGCATTGTTGGTTGGTTACAACAATAATTCTACCAAAACGTTGGTTTGCCATGGTTAAGGCCGAAAGTACCCCTGTTTCAAACACAAAGGACTTTGAACTTAACACGTATCCCCCGAAAATCCGCTGATTAATAACCCCATCCCGATCCAAGAACAAGGTCCAGGTCTGATCGACATTAATACCTTCTATTCCCATCCTGATTTCTCTTCAACCAAATAAGAATTTCTTGCGGATGAATTCCGACTCACTAATTCAGCTAAAAATCCGGTTAGAAAAAACTGAAGTCCCATAAGCATAGCGACCAAGGAAACAAAGAATTCTGTGCGTTCCGCCAATTTCACCCCTCGGGTATGAATAAACAACTTATCGATCCCAAGGTATAAGCCAAAACCAAATCCCACAAAGAACATCAAGGTTCCAAGGGCTCCAAAAAAGTGCATTGGTTTTTTTGCAAATTTTCCCATGAAAGCAACGGTCATCAAATCCAAGGGACCATTCAGAAATCGATTTAACCCAAATTTTGAATACCCATATTTACGTGCTTGATGTTGAACAACTTTTTCACCGATTTTTTTGAAACCAGCATATTTAGCCAAGGCGGGCATGTAGCGATGCATGTCTCCATATACTTCAATACTTTTGACCACTGCGCGCTTATATGCTTTAAGCCCACAATTAAAATCATGCAGATGGATACCCGTTATTCGACGTGCTGCCCAGTTGTATAATTTGGTAGGAAGGGTTTTTGTGATGGGGTCATAGCGTTTTTGTTTCCATCCTGAAACCAAATCTAA
>Ga0315907_10002565_pt1 | contig 22598 bp, 31 predicted proteins | sample LakEriMetagenome_3_FD_203525 | JGI IMG/M metagenome (GOLD analysis project Ga0315907, IMG submission 203525) | Freshwater fungal communities from buoy surface, Lake Erie, Ohio, United States - Buoy 12 MA123 | ecosystem: Environmental > Aquatic > Freshwater > Lake > Lake biofilm | place: USA...
AGGGCAAAGGGCTTCTTGAACCTTCATACGGCCAACGGTGATGTTACGCTGACTGAATGTAGTTGTACCTGAACTTGCGTAACCGCAAACATCTCCGCCTTGAATCAAGGCATCGGTGTCCATCAGGTTCAACGCAGCAGCGAACTTGATGCCCACCTGCTTGGTGAACAGGGCTGCTGAACGGGCCGAGAACACGGCCTTGGTGATGAGAGGAAGCCTCTCTTGGTCGGTGTAGGCGTTTAGATTGCCAAAATTGTATGCCATTGTTAATGGGGGTTTAGGGGTTTAGTTTTTTTTGAGTGATTGAAGTGCTTGTGCGAGTGCGTTGAAGTTCTGCGATGCTTGAGCCTTGCGTTGCTCAACGATTGCTGAACCGCTTGCTTTTGGGGCTTCGGCAGGGAGTTCGCTGACTTTCTCAACGATGTCGGCCATGGTTTCAACTTGGCTTGCGAAGGCAGACATTTTCTCTTTCATCTTTCCCATCTCGGCATAGGCTGCCTTGAGTTCTTCCATGATGGCTCCGAGGTGCTTGGCAACGATGGCCTCCACAACTTCGGGGGTCATGGCAGGATAGGCTTCTTTAATTTCTTCAGTTACCTCAACGGCCACTTCGGGAGTGATTTCAGCAGCAACGGGCAATGGCTCGATGACCGGGGTTGCTACTTCAGCAGCGATGACCTCGACAATCTTGCCTCCTTCGGTCTTGATAGTTCCAACGCCTTCAACGACGTGTTCGCCATCGGGGGCAGGGAGTGTACCATCTTCGGCAACGACGTAAACGGCAGTCCCGGCAACGAGGTCGCCATCCACACGGACAACCGTGCCGTCAACGAGTTTGTAGTCAGCGAACGACTGCTTTTGAGTGCTGAATTTGCGGAGTTCAGTCCGCAGGGATTCGATTGCGTTTTTCAGGTTCATAGTTGATTGGATTTGTAGTTGGGGGTTAATTGTTGCAAAAAAGCGGTAAGTTCATCGGCAAGGCCAGCGAGTGCGACCTCCAGTTCGGATTCAGTCTTGTCCATACCAAAAAGCCCCTCAACGGAGAAACCCCGGAACAGGTTGCGGTTGTCCCAAACCTCGTCATTCTCGACTTTGAAGGAGCCGAACCAAGAGCCGTCGGGTGTGTCCTCATAACCTTTTGGAGGCATCACACCACGCTCGGAGTCGGTGATGTAACTCTCGAACATAAACACTCCATCCAGTTCAGCGTTGTGATAAGCGTTCACGTTGTGCTGGTTGCCTTGCTTGAAATACTTTTGGACGATTTTGCGGATGGTGGCCTTATCGAATACGACGTAGTACTCACCGTAGGTTTCGTCCTTGCGAAAGATGGGAGTGTCTGCAAGCATGAGAGGGCCGGTAAGCACTCTCCGCTCGCCTGTTTCGGTGAAGCGTTGTGGTGTCTTTGAGAATGCTTGGAATGGCCGTTCAATCGCTGGCATATCGGTGAGGGCCACGAATTGTACCCCTTCATCCACTTCATCAACGGTCATTCGGTATATGGGTAGTTCCATAGTGGTAAATGTCCTACGCCCCTAAAGTTGCAAATTCCTCCAACCTCCGAACCCTGCGAGTGCTTTGGGTGATGTCCCGTTCCACCACATAGGCTCGCATAGGCGATGAGCCTTGGCCTTGGCCCATTGCAGCACCATCGGTTCCAAGCATGGTCGTTTGTGGGTTCGCAAAGATGGGAGGAGGTGCAACCTCTCCGCCTTCACCACCCCCGGCAGTTAACGCTCCACCACCTCCACTTGCCGAACTCCCTTGGAATTGGGTCTTACTGATTTTGGCGACCTGCGCCAAGCCTGTTGCAAGGGCGATACCTGCGTCAATGAACTGACGACCCGTTGCAAGTTTAATCGGGTTCCCTCCAGCAGTCAGGGCAGCGGTTACGGCCATGAAGGTGTTGATAAGCGCTTGACCCATGCTGGCCTTCTTGTTTATCTCAAAGGCTTTCCGTTGGTCTTTCTCGGATTTGCCCAAGCCAGCGGTCAGCAAATCACCAAGCGCACCAACGGCATTTGATGCCATCTGCAAGTCCTGTTGCCTACGATTGCGTTCAATCTTCGAAATTTTGTCTGCACTATCCTCGGCAATGCCTTGCTCTTTAAGTCGCATTTCCTCGGTCAGCAGAATATAGGCTTTGGCAAACTCGTCCGAATCCGTGAATCTCTTTTTGAGGTCTGCTTCCCTTTGTTTCTTTTCTTCCCGAAGGATTGCAAGTTTCTCATCTCGCAAAGCCTTTTCCCTTGCGAGTTCATCGTTTATCCTGCCAATTTTAGCCAAGCGAAAATTCTCGGCTTCTTGACTGGCTGCCGAATCCATCGCCCTCAAATCCTCTGCATCTTTCTTCTGCTTTTCTATTGCATCGGTTCGCAGTTTGGTTTGATATGTTAGCCTTGCGACTTCTTTCTCGTGAATCAGTTGCGCTCGCTCTTCTTCTTTCTCGGCTGCTGCAATCCTTGCGTCATAAGCAGCCATCAAGAGATTCTGAACCTTTGCCTCGCTTTCGCCCCTTGCCTCCGCAAGTTCAACCTGCCTTTGTGCCAATTCGGATACGGCCTTGAGGTCTTTCGTTTCAATGCCCAAGAAATCCTTTACGACTTTTGTGAGTTTTTCCCAGTTCTCAACGAGCAATCCAACACCAACAATCGCTGCACCAATACCCGTTGAAATCAAGGCAGTCCTAAAGAGGCGAAGGCTTACGATGGTTCCTTTCAACGTCTTGTCGTAAAGGGCCGTTGCAATCCTGTTGGCCGTCATTGAGATAGCCGATTCCTTTTGCAGGAGGACCATTACCTGTTGGATTCCGTTGGCAATAGCCATGGTCGCATTGACCTGCAACAATGCCTTTTGGATGTCCTCGTTTTCCTCACCAAACAATGCAGCAGCACCTTGAGCGATTTGAAAGCCAGCAGCAACGCCTTGAACCGCTTGCGTGAATGCCTCAATGTTTTTAGTGTCCGAGCCAAGGTTTTTGACCCTTTGGCTAACATCGCCAATGGTGTCGGACAACTCTCCTGCCTCGGCTTCTAACCTCCTAAACTCTTCGGAGTTCTCTTGCCCGGCAACCGCAAGGTCAACGAGCGCACGTTGTAAATCACGGAGCCGTTTCTTTGCGGATTCAGTTCCTTGACCTGTTGAGTCCTTGAGTCCTACTTCAAGGACGATTTCTTTAGTTACTGCCATAGTTTTTATTTATCCTGCCATGATGGTAATCCCGACGCAACCTCCAAGACCTGACCTTCGGTTCCTATTGCCAAGTTGACCCAATCGGCTCCGTCCCAATACTTGATGTCCCCTGCTGCATCGCCCGGTGTGAAACCTTCACCTGCTGGACCGACCGCTCCTGTCGCACCCGTTGCACCGGGAGGACCTGCAACCGCTGGCAGTTCCTTGACCGATGGAATCGGAGGGACTTCGTTCGGGTAGTCCGAATCCGTTGCAGGGACAGGGCCGTCGTAGGGGAAGTAATAGATTTGCTTTGGGACAAACTCGGTGAGGTTGAGAATCCTGCGAAGGGTTACCCGGCACGGCTTCTGCTGACCTATCTCGTAGTCCCTGATTTCAAGCAGCCGCCAACGGACACCTCCGTAGTAGATGGGAGTGCGGAAGTCGAGTTGGCTGATGTCCACGGCATTGAGCATGATGGACAACTCCAACTGCATCGCCTCACGACTGACGGTTTCTTGGATGAAGTTCCACCAATAGATGTTGAACAGGTTATTGTTTGTGTATGCGTAAGGGTCGCTATTTGCGGCGACATTCACCGCATAGTACAACTGCTTAGGGATTCCAAAGGCAAGGTCAAAATCTGCTGCGTAAGGGTTGTTAAGGTGGCTGACAAAGGGCAGGCTCAACAACGACTCTGCGAGTGCTACCGAACCGCTGACCCCGTATTGATAGGCCCACGTCGTCGGGGCTTCGATGAGGTTGTATTGGGCTATCCTGTACCCGCTCTGCAACGTCTTGATGGTTCCCGACAAAGCGGAGCCATCCAAGTCCCAAGCCCTGCCGATTACTTTGTCGGTCGTGAAATTCGCAGGGATTAGAGTGCTGCAAGCGAGTTCGACGACGTTCTCGCCTTTGCCGTAAAAGTTGTCGGTCGTGAAGATTCGCCCTCCGTAGCCTTCCTTTGCCAATGGGTAGTTTGATTTATCCAACTTGGACAAATAGTCCCCGGCATCCTTGTACTTGAACACGATGGTCTTGTATTGGTTCGGGTCCCCGTTCGTGATGTTCTGCTCTGCATTCTCATCCGATTTCTGCGACCAGTCAACCACACCGCTGGAATAGAAGTCCACCCAAGGCTCCACGATGAGGTTCTTCGGGTCGGCAGGGTCCGGCATGAAATATAAGTTGAACATCTTTTGCAAATCTTGCAGGAGGTCGCTCTGCTTCACGTCAGCAGGCAGGGCGGTCCTCATGTCAATAAATGATGCAGCAGGGTTTTCAAGGCACTCCCATAAGACCGTTGCACCCGAAAAAATTGTTCCGGCTCCAGCAGGGTTGGTAAACACGAATCCGATATTTGCAGTCGTATTGGCCGGAATGGTTACGTTGCTGAAAATGGTGGCGTTTATTTGCGTATTTCCACTTGCATCTAAAGGTAATTGTAGGCCTGTTATTACCGCATTATCCGTTGAGTTGGTCAAGTTCCTGACCGACATATTAAACCTTGCCGTATTGCTTCCTGCACCAACAAGTTGTAAAGAATATGTAACGGTTATATTCCATCTCGTAGGAACTGCCGGAGCGACAAAGGTGCTTGACGAAGGAACCCAATATCCGGGCCGGTCGTAGTAGGTCCCAGTTTCATCTTGGAACCGCATCGTCAGGTTTTGATTTGTTGCCCCTGTAACCGCCCCCGTACTTGCAACAAAAATCGCAGACCCCGAAAGGTTAAGCACCAACTGCCCAGCAGCGTAAGGAATAACCAATTTTCCGAATCGCTCCGAGTTGAAAAAATTGGACGTGTAGCGATACCCTGCCTGTGCGAAGATGAGGTCCACCATCTTTTTGACATAGATGCTCGGCGTCATCTTGTAAACAGGCACGGCAAACCACCCCTGCGTAACTACGTCCGTGTAGCCGTAGGAATCTATCAAGCCGTAAACGTAACCACTTGCACCGCTTGCGGTCCAAGTCGCAGAAACATGGGATGAGGTGATGTTGTGGTTCATACCGCTTACCCCAACCGTTGTCGCAAGGAGGTTGCCTTCAATAGCCTTGAACAGGCTCACGTCCTCGGAGAACAAGCCGACCTCGTAGGTAACCTCGCCCCGAATCTTGGACATGGAAATCAGTTGCAGGACCCCGCTGAACACCTGCACCCCGTCCTCCCACATCGCTGCACGAATCTTCTTGTTCGGTTGGAATCCACCGACAAAGGACTGGATGTTGTAAGCATGACCAAAGCAGTCCCGGTTTGTTGTCGTATTAGGCAACGTGATTGTCTTGGAGAACGACCCTCTCCGCTTGGTAATGTCGGCAATGTCCTCCACCGAAAAGGTCAGGGCGATGTCGATTTCGCCCATAGTATCGAGGATGTAGGGAACCTCTGCGTTTGATTCGTTGAGAGGGTAGGCGATGAGGGTTACGCTCATAGGATGTTGTTCTTGTAAGCGACTGCAACCTCAACCTGCAACTGCGTGAGGCGGTCGTTCCTGCGAGTCGTGAATTGATAGGTGTTAGCGTTGACGATGGCTTCAACTAACTGCCCATCCAATTCAAGCCATACCTGCCCGGAGCGAACCATCTCAATCAGCCACTCGGATTCTGCATCCGTCAGCCAGTCCGAGTTGAGGGCGTAAACGTAGTCGAACTCCCCTGCCCAAACTTTGTCGTAGGTCGTGGTTGCGTAAACGTCCGAGTTGTAGCCGAAGGTTTGCCGGGTAATGTTGGCCCTCTTGCGGTTCTTCAACGTGAAGACATACGCATCAAGCCCGCCCCACTTGTTTTGGAAGTGAACCGGGATGGAGTTGAATCGCTCGCAGGGGCCTTTGATGTAGGTGTACTCTTGCCCGAAGTTGTCGTAGTTGTCCTCGTATAGTTCATTGAATCGTTCCTCCAAGCAGAATGAACTTTCGGCCGTGTCGGCTCCATCCGCATCGCAGCGTTGATTGAAGTCGTTCCAAGCGGAGTCCCCGAAGGCGATGGTGTAGTATTCGCCTTCATCGGACGGGAACAGGTACTCACCGCTGAACCCGTCGCTGGCTTGACCCGAAGTCAATGCCCGGACGTTGCTTGGCCCTGCACCAAAGCGGACGATTTGCTGCACCGCTGGTTGGCCGTTGTTGACCGTGTACTCTCGGACCAACGTACCCCCTGCCGTGTAATACCGAATGATGGCTTTATCAAAGTTGGCCGTTGTGGTTCCCTTCCCTTGAACGAGCCACCTCGCCTCGGTGTTGGAGTGCCACACGAATCGGGTCGGGGTGGTCAAAGCCAAACTACCCAAAAGCGTACCCGAAGGGAATCGAGTCGCAGAATTGTAGGACTGGAACTCTAACTGCTCCAAGTTTCCTGCAAATGCGATGACCCCGCTGACGGTCGTTACCGTTCCCGTGTACACGACTGGGGTGTTGCCGTATTCGTCGAAGAAGTCGAGCCTGTAACCTGAATAATACCCGGCATGATTCACGAAGCCCGTTTGGGTCAGCGATGGCTTAGTCGGGGCAATCAGCGTTTCAACGACCTTGGCAACGTCAAAGAAGCCGAAGTTGGTGGTGGGCAGTTTGTCGCACTTGAGCCGTGCGAATATCGTCCCCGCATTGTTTTTGACATCGCAAACGAATCGGTAATTAGGCTGGGCTATCTCGTTGCTGCTGACCTTGAAAAGCATCTTGTTGTAAACGGGTGTAGCCACTTGGGGCGACCCTGAAAGGACGGTTGTTGCCATTTTACAGTTTGGTTGCTACGCTTATGGGTTTGCCAAGGGTTTCAGCGATTGTGTTCACCAAGACATCTATCGCTTCGGGGGATAGGGCGTTAGACATGAAGTTTGTGGCCGTTGTGCCTTGATGGTAGACAAAGTACGCAACAGACCTGCCATCGACCAATCCCTGCTCCTGCTTGGTCCGCATCCGCTTGAGTTCACGGGAATAGGTCGGCACAACGAGTTTGCTCTTGTTGGCTATCCAATCAGCCATGGCTTGGGCAGGTGGGAACTTGTCTTTGTATTGGAATGGCGACCTCGGAGCCTTTACGCTTGACGTTTTGCCTCGCACCCCTTGGTCCACATACTTCCAGTAGGGGTTAGCCATGATAGCCACCACGATTTGCTTTGCGGATAGTTCGATGTCCTCCGGCACGATAGATGCCGATAGCGTTCCCCCTGCATTTGCGTTGGCTACTTCAAGGTTCTTCTTCGCAAGTTCGATGACATTCTTTACCCACTTGACCAGCACGTCATAGGTTGGCGACTTGCCTCCACTCTTGGGTCCTGCGATTGAACCAATGCCCTCAAGAGCGGCTTGGTCGATATCTTTCATCGAACCGCTGCCGAACTTGTTTACGGACTTACCATTGGCGAGGATGATTGTCTCCATACGGGTAAATGTCCCCTGCCGAGGATAGTGTCTATCTGCGCCTCGCTCTTTCCGCCTCCATCCGTTCTGCCTCCAAAATGTCGTGAATCAATAAGGCGTAGTTCAAGAACTCAACCGCCTTCATGGCAAAGATGGCATCGAACTTGAGAACGTCCTTGTTAGCCATCCTCCAAACCACCATCAGCCATCCGTAGCCAGCGAGCGGACTTACGTCAACTCCCCTGCCTTCGTCATCAGGTGCTTGGAATAGTCGCTCAAAACTTTCAAGTAGGATTCTGAACTTAGCAAAAAAAAACTGACAACGCCCCAAACGTCCCCCACTTTAGCGTGTTTTTTCATCAGTTCGGCACGTTCCGCATGGGCAGCCCCGTCGTATTTTTTCGGGAAGAATCCGAATAGACCTCCCTCACGGCAGAGGGTCGCCATGATGCGGTGGAGGTTCTGCAACAACTGCTTCTCGTCCGTTGTGTTTGCGTCCATGAGTTCAATCAACTGCCCAGCAGTCAACTCGTCCGTGAACACCGTTGGAATCCACCACTTGCCCCCGGCTTTGAACTTCCGCTTGTAGCCCAATGCAGGCAGTGCGTTCCACTCGCTGATAATGGCCTTGTAGCGATTTAGGACGCTCTTGGCGGACATCTCTCGGACAAGTGATATGTCCACCCCCTCAACGATTGCGACGACCCCTGCACGCTTGTCGTAGTCGCCCAGCACGCTTGAAAACTCAATGGCTCCGATGCGTTGGAACTGGTCGATGGTCAGGTCTTGGAGTTTCATAACTTAACAATCCAAGAGGTGTCGGTGAAGTACTGCAAGGGTTCTCCGAGGCAGTCCATGACCGCCTTTAGAACTTCGGGCATATAGGAGTCGTGGCCTGCGATGTAACCGCCCGGCTTGACCTTCGGCTTCCAAGCGTTGATGTCTGCAAGGACCGAATCGTAGGAATGGTCAGCGTCAATGTACACGAAGTCAAGGGAGCCATCGGCATATTGCTTGGATGCTTCGATGCTGGTCATCTTGACCTTGGTGATGTTGTGGTAGTTTAGGTGCATCAGGTCAAACATTTGCTCGGCTGGCATCGTGCCACCGAAGTCCCAAGTGTCAATGCAATGCAACTCTCCGCAATGCAGGGCGATGACCTGACTGCTCACCCCCGAAAAGGAACCGACCTCAACGCACTTGTCCGTTGGCTTCAGGTACTTTTGGCAAAGGTCAATGAGGCCGTCCACCCGGTTGTTGCCCGAATGGTAGTCGATGGGCAAAAAGTACATCCGAGGAGTGTTGCGTAAAGCGTCGAGTTGTTTCATCGCTTAAACAGGGTTTTAATGTTGGTGCTTCCGTGCTTGTAGTTGTTGGTCAAGTGAAAGACCTTGCAATGGTCCGCAAGTTCGCCCTGCTCCGTGAACTCCAACATCGGCTTCAAGCCAAGCGACCAAATCGGGAAGGACGCAAGGCTCTCCCTGAATAGACCGTTGTCGGGGATTTTGTCGAGTTCTTCGGGGTTCCGGGTCAGCACCTCCTTGAGCCTCTTGACGCTGAACATCCAAAAAGCGTGATAGTTGATGAAGAAGGGCAGGCTCACATAGTCCTTACCGTTGTACTGACACCAAACCGAACTGGGCAGGACCTCGTTCACGTCGGGGGTACATTCCCCTTCCTTGTCGTCGTAGGTTTCAATGCGAGTGAAGGATGGGTACAATCCATCGGCAAACATCGAATCGAACCGCTCCGTGAAGTTCACGAACCCTTCCTTGGGTAGCATCATGTCGTCCTCGAAGTAGGCCACCCAGTCAAAGTACTTGTAGGTTTCCTTGATGCGAGTCCGATGGACCGCAGTCAGCATCCAAGGATGCGATAGTTGCGTATGAGCGTGAACCGTTACGGGTTGGTTCGCAAGCAGCCCCACGACTTCGGGGTCGTTGGTGTCCACGAAAATGTCGGCTTGTACTGGGTAGGACTTAATAGCCTCGATGACCCGTATAAGGTTTGGCAGCCTTTCGGGGTTGTGGTGGTATGCGATGTTTGCGAGTAGTTTCATGCTCAAAAAGTTACAACGAATTTTTCAGGCGAAGGCCAGCCGGGGTTGGAATCAAAGACCTTGGTGTCGGGTTTCTTCCCAATCCAATGTTCGGCTTGATAGCGTTGCTCCCGTTTCGGCTCACCGAGTTCCTTGATGTGGCTCGACTTGGCCCACCAAAAGTTGCCCCCAAAGTACGGATAGCCTTCGGGGTTGTTTTGGTCAGCCATGTGTGGGAACTGCTCCTTGGTAATCCAATGACATCCGACTGCATCCACGCCTTCGAGCATTTGCAGGGACCGCTCCCATGCGACCACGTTGAAGAATAGCATCGACCTCCCCCAAAGTTGGGTGGTCAAGGATGGATTCGCAGCCCCCTTCGTATGAGCGTACAGGTACACGGCTTCCTCTTCCTGACTTGCTCGGTACATCTCGGTCAGCGTCGCCTGCTCCCAAGCATTCGTCCGGGTAACTACGACCTTGACCTTATCGGCTACCATCGAGTTCTCCAGCACCTCCTTGACCGCCTTGCGTTGTTCGGGTGGACCGACGATGCCGACACGAATCTCATCCAAGACGTTGATGAGGCCGTAGTTGCAGACCGCCATCATGTGCTGGTTCAAGATTAACTGCCAATTCCCTCCGCAATAAACGTGGTAGTAGTGGATGACTTTCATAAAGTCCAAAGGAGGGTTAGAAGGGTGATGATAAAGAAAACGGCTGCAACCGTCTTGCCAATCTCGATAAGCAGGTCAAGGATGCGTTCGGGGTTCATGGGGCAAAGTTAAACCACAACGTACTTTCCGGAGTTGCTAACCCGTAACTTATTGAGTGCCACATACCGCATCGCATCGCAGGCGTGGTTGAAGGAGTCAATCGGAACCCCCGTGTTCTTGCCTTCTTTGTCCGTCGCCCAAGTGTAGGACCGCAGTTCTTTAATCAGGTTTGTGCTATCCTTGGTTACCTGCAACTTGAACCTTTTGAGGATGTCGATGCCGTTCCGAACCGAATCGGGGCCTTTCTCTGCTGGCTTGATGTTAAAGCCAAGTCGGTAGATTTCCTCGATGCTCTTTGGTTCGGCAGAGTCCGCCACGATTTCCCAAGCCCGGGTAATCCCCAAGGACCGCAACTTGTCTGCGATGTCTTGGTTGGTCAGGCCCGTAGCGTAGAGCAGTTCTTGGATGAGCAGGCAGTCCCCTTGCCGGTAGATAGCGACCAATGCCGTAGGGTCGTTGCTAAAGCCCCAGTCAAGCCCAAGGGCGACGAATTTCGCACGGCTGACATCTATACCCTCCACCACCTCGAAGTCCTCGTATATCGCACCCTGAAGCGTCCCGACCTGACCAAGGCCGTACACCTTCCACCAGTTAGCCCAATAGGCTGACGTTTCGGCTTTGGTCTTGGCCTTCTCAATCTCTCGGATAATGGCAGGGTCAAGGGCTTCGTTGTCCTTATAGGTAACAAGCAGGAACTCGGCATCGGGGTCATTCATCAATTCGGTATGCGCCCAAAACTCTCGGACTGGATTGTAGTCAATGTAGATGGCGGTCCTTGTCCTGATTGCAAGTTGGTGATAGGCTTCCCATGTGATGTTGTTGGCCTCGTTTACAAACAGCACGTCCCTCCTTGCCCCTCGCATCTTGTCGCTCTGGTCAGCGGAAAAGAACTCGATGTAGGAGCCATGCGGAAAGTCATATCGGAGCAGCGTTCGGTTGTATAGTTCCTCTTGGTAAATCCCTGTCATGTTGAGCATCTTGAGGAAGTCCTTGAGCGCACCCCTGCGAAGGTGGGGGATGGATTCGGAAACTACCGAAATCTCAAGCGGACCGCATTCGGGGTTGGCTGCATAGGAGTAGAGCAGGGACAGGATGGCAAAGGTCTTGCCTGCCGATGAACCGCCTTGAACTATTCGGATTCTCTTGCGGAATCCATCAATCTTGATTGCCGTTGTTGTTGGTGTCAACTTGTAGTTTTACGCCCTGCCATATTGGTTGAGGCGATATGGTTGCAGCGACCTCCTGCTTGGGTTGACCGTACACCCGTGAGAGTAGGGTTTCCATCGAGTAGAGCGTTCCCTTCTCAATGGACTTGCGGATGGCCGAGGCGATGGTCTTTTCGAGGACGGTTGCCGTTGGGTTGTCCCAAACCGCCTTGACTTCCTCCAAGGTCATGGCCATCATGTTTTGGATGGTGTCGTTGATTTCGGACCGCTTGTAACCTTGGTCAATCAGGGTGCTGACGTACTTGCGTGGACGCCCATTGGGGTTGCCTGACTGCCCCTTCTTGAACTCGTGTTGCTTTATATCCTCGGCTCCCATTTGCTGTTATTCTGCTGTTTTTAGCCATTGATTGTATATTTCAGCCGCAACCTGTGCAGTCATTACAGGCGGAACTGACATGCCAATTAGATATTTTGGTTCAATCTTTTTAAAGTTGTAATCAAGGGGGTATGTTCCTATTTGACAAACTTCATTTTTTGTTGTTTTTCTTGGAATATCAAATAATATATTATTGTCTCCTGCGGTTACAGTATTACAAACTTTGTCCTTATACAATAATTTAGTCGTAAATGAATTTTGTTTATTCCCTAATCTTACATTAATAACCCCAAAATCGCCATCACCATATATCTTATTATTCCATAAATATTGCTCGTTTTTTGTTAAATTATTATATTCAACATCTTCAACAACTTTTCCAAATGGTATTGCATCCTCATTAAACCTTAACTGTAATTTAGGAAAATTTAAATCATTTCTTTGACAAATAAAAAATACTCGTTCACGTTTTTGAGGCACTCCCATACTTGCAGCATTTAATAAAAATAACTGCACTTTGTACCCGGCTACTTCAAATTCTTTTTTAATCCTGTGGACGTATGCTTTTGCATTGCCTTGAATTAAACCTTTTACATTTTCAGCAATAACAACCTTTGGCTGCAACTTTTTAGCCAATCGTATATAATCAAAAAATAAATCATCAAGCCGTTGTTCTGCTTGTCCCTCCCTAAATACTTTTGTCTTACCCCAATCTTTTTCTCGATTGCCAGCCATGCTAAACGAACTGCAAGGCGGTGAGCCGTCTAAAATATCAAGGTCATATAAATCTTTAGGAAATTCTAATCTATTTGCAAAATCTCGTATATCCTCAACAAATAAATATTTTGGATTGTGGTTTGTTTTGTAAACATCCGCAACTTCAGGGTCAATTTCAACACCACCTAAATGTTCAAATCCTGCTAATTTATATCCCATTGTTGAGCCACCTCCACAAATAAACGTGCCAAACACTTTCAGTCGATTGCTTTCGGGATAGCCGTCGGATAAATTCCACTTATACAAAAATCTATGTTTACTCATTGCCAAGTAATTTCATTAAGGCTTGTTCGGGAGTTGACGCTATTTGCGCTAACTGTTTTTTTACTTGCCAGTATTCGTCCTCGTTAAAATTCAGTTTTAAAGTCATTGTAGCATCTAAGTTGTCTACATCAATTTCCTCATTTTTGTCTGAATAATCAATCTCTGCTGGGGCTTTCCAAACGTCAAGTCCCCACTCTTGCAGTTCTAACTCGTCCCATTGGTTCGCCAGCATATCCCAATCCCACTCCCCTCCGCTTACGTTGTCCTTAATGATAAACTGCCTTTGCTTGTCCTCGTCCCAATCCACAACATGAATCGGCACGTCCTTCCATCCAGCCTCACGCATGGCCTTGAGCCTCATGTTACCTCCAAGCACAACCATATCGGTATTGACCACAACGGGACGAACCTCGGCCATTTCGGGTAGGTCTTTGATGGACTGCACGAGTTTCTTGAACTTGTCGTCCTTGATGACCCTTGGGTTATTCGGGTTGTTCTTAATGGTTCCTATGGGTACTCGTTTCATTTTGCTTGCTTTTGTTTTGAAATTAAGTTGTTATCAATGAGCGCAAAATTAATATTTGGAGTTCTTGCGTAATCATCATTAACGTCTACGGGCCGATTATCTTCAACCAGTTCTTGGCTCTTGTATATTTTTACGTTCTTTAATTTGTGTTCACATATAAGGTGGTCTAAACTTCCACCATAACTTGCCGTTAAAACCAAGTTTGAAGGTATTTCGTTAATTCTTTTTACCCAATAATTAAGGGACTTCGTGTAGGCCCAAAACTCAACGCTTGGATTTTCCCTACATATTGACAACCACATATCAAAATAATCTTGATTGAAGAAATCCCCGCTCATATGAATACGCACGGCCTTACAGTTCTTTGGTATTATTGGCTTAATTCCGGCTAAGGCCGTTTCAAAGTTTTTCCATCTTGATTCCCTAACGCCCGGGAACCTTTCTGCGCTTGCAGCGTAGCACTTATACTGCCCTCTTTTTATGTCAAACTTACCTGTTTGTCTATTTACAGTAACCTTGCATTCCTTAGCGAAAGGGCAGGTACTGCCCGTCGGTAGGTTCCACTCATAAACAACCCCCGTATAATAAGTTTTTCTTTTTTGAAATCCACTCATCAGTATTCGATTTTATCAATCAGTTCGTCAATCTTGTCCACTATCTTCATCTTGACCGCAAACGCATTCGGAGCATTGGAATCGTCCACCGCTCCGATGCAGTCGCAAAGGGTGGTGATGACCATCATGAGCGAGTCCATCCGAGCCTGCACTTGGGCTTCGTCATCCTTCGCCTTCGAGTTCGCCAAGTTCCCGGAGTTTATTCCTGCTCCATGATAAAGCCGACTTGCCTCCCCAAAGGAGATATGAGATGTAACCGCAGTCCGAGGTATCGTCTGCATTGTCGTAGTAGGTTTCTGCCCTTGACAGGTAGGAGTGCATCCGCTTGATGGTTTCAAGGGAGATGGCTTCCCCGTTGGCAAGTTGCTGCGCCCGGACCTTACCTGTTTGGGTAGCGCACTTGTTGCCATTCCTTTCGTTGAGTTCTATCCCTCGCTTGGCGTTGGAGCGAATCTCTTGGCCGTAGTCGGAGTATGACTCGAACTGCTGCCTTTTGTGATTCTCCCACGTTGAGCCACAAACCGCAAGCCGTTGAGCCGTATCAGGGAACTCTGCATTGGCTTGGTTATTGCTCATGCAGCGACCGATGAAGCCTTCCTTGCTTTCGTTATCCTTCGGAATTGGTAGGGGCATTCAGGGAGTGGTTTATGGTGTTTTGGTTGACTTCGAGGAACAGGTCCGCTTGCAGGTAAATGTATTGGAGAGCCGATTTTACGCAGTCAGCGCACCACCAATTCGTAGGCGGTCGTCCGTGAGCGGTCAGGATGGCTTGCAGTTCACCAACCGCATCGGGTGGTAAGCGCATCGTTAGGGATGCCACATATTGGTCCCAGTACTTGCGGTGCTTTTGGGCCACTATGAATTGGTCGTTGGTCATTTGAAGGTCCATTCCCGAATAATTATTGCGGTGGCAGATGAGGCAAGACCGAGGATTGGGGCCAAGTACCATTGGCAGGTCGGCAGGGTCAGGGCAACCCCAAGCCAAAACCCTAAGCAGGTCATGCACGAAAACGGCTTCCGCTTCGCAAAGGACAAAGCGTAGAACCATTCCGGCAGGACCCGGAACTCCACGACTGCAAGGGTCGTCAAGGCACTAATCAGGATGGGATAGACCAGAATATCCATTGGACTCGATTGCGGTTTTGATTTTGGCTTTGGCCTGTTCGATGGAGTAGATTATTGACCTGTACGGGATGCCCGTTTCCCGGCTCATCGCCTTCATATTGCCTGTCTGCATCAGCAGGTTGAGAAGTTCTTTGTCGTAAGGGAACGCTCCGTCCTTTGCCCAAGAGTCCATCTCTTGCTGGGCAATGGCCCAAAGGTCGTCAAGCAGGGAGTCGTAGTCCTTGCTCAGTTCTTGGGTTTCGGGGTCTACCTCGACCCTCTCGTCGTGGTGGCGGTACTTCTTGGCGAATTGGTTGTTGTTGCCCCGGTACAGGTTCATGATGAGCCGAACGATGTAGAATCGCAGGTATCCCTGCACCTGCATCTTGGTAATCTTGTCGGGGTCTTTTTCAAGCAGAATCAGGACGACCTCTTGCTCGAGGTCCTTCCAAAGCGGATTGCCCCCCGTGATGGTGAGGCAAGCCTTGCGGATTTCTCCGCTGCGATAAAGGTCAAGGATGGTAGCCTCTGCGTTCACTCACGCAAAGATGGAGGGGGTTCTCGCTAATGTTGCAAAAAATCCCGTGTCCTGTTCAAAACCTGTGTACGAAGGAATTTAATGTCGGGCCTCGCTCTCATGTTTATCGCAAGGATTTCGAGGTTGTGCATCACGGTCGCGTGGTTCCTCTTGATGATTCGACCGATTTGGCAGTAAGTGTAGAGGTACTCGGAGTAGGCGATGTCGGCAAAGATGCTTCGAGCCAGCACCAGTTCTTGGGTCTTAACGTTGCTCAAGATGTCATCGGGGCTGACTCCGACGACCTCTGCGGTATAGCCGAGAATGGTTCGTGAGATTAGGTCCATTTTAAAACGGGTTTGGGGGTAGTGGCATCCAATGGCTTACTTCGATTAGGAACCAAGTTTGGTGTTCGTAGTACCAACGGCCGTCGCCAAGCCATGCGTAGGCTTGATTCATGTCGGTCGTGAATATCAGGACTGGCTCGTAAGGTGTCGGCATCCGGTCCAAGCATTTAATCCATTCCATGGTCAGGCGTTTTTGGCTTGGAGGATTCGACCGAGCAGGGTCCAGTTGACGGACCAAGCCTTGATGGTTTCGGATTTGTCGGGGCGGTTGCAGTTGACGCAAGCCTTGCGGATGTGAATCTGCCAGCGTCGGAAATCGGTTGGTGTGGTTTTCATGGGTTTGTGGTTTTAATTATATCACAAATCTACACATCTATTCCACACTTGCAACCACTCGCTGAAAATCCTCAACGCTCCGGATTACCTCGTATCGGTAGCCTGCTTCTTGGACCACACCCTGCCACCACTTCTGCGAGAGGGACTGCTTTCCTTTTTCGGCTTTGAACTCCAAGAAGATGGCTCCTTTGTCGGAGAGATAGGTCATATCGGCCACCCCAGCGGTCAGGCCGATGCCTTTGAGAAAATGACCGTTGGTTCGGCTTCGTGGGTTGTTGAGGTTGAGGAACAACCGCCCTTCTTCGTGGGGCTTTAGGAGTTTGAACAACTTGACGCAGGCTGCTTGCAGGGTGTATTCGGGGGTCATTAGCACATACAATTAAAATCTTCTTGGTCAAAATCAAATTCCATCGGGGTTCCTTGCTGGGCCATCTTCACATAGTCGTTGATGGATTTGTTGCCCCTAAAACTTGTGTGGCCGTATTTCTGCTCATACTTGGCCCACCAGTCCACAAATCGGGTTCCGTGTTGTATTGTTTCAACGATGTTTCTATCCGATTTCTTCCAGCAAAGTTCGCAGTTGCCAAGTTTGGAATGGATGCCCAGTTCAAAGGGTTGTGTCTGCCACCACTCCGTAAGTTCACGCTGGCCGATAGGTTTCTCAAAATCGGTCAGGAGCGGATAGATTCGCTTGTCCTCTACCTTGATTTCCGGCCAAGAGATTCTTTTGGGCATATCTTCTGCCCGGAACCCGATGCTTGTTACAAAGTTTTTGGTCTTAAAATATTCCTTTGCAAACTTTTGGATGGGCCTTGTTTTCATCCTATCGGAGCAATAGGGGGCGTTTGAATGAGGTAATCCTTGATATTCTCCTTTATTCATTTGCATAATCGCCCCATCAAATGGCTCTGCATTCATTGCAAGTTCGTCCCATTCCACGACCTTGTAGCCTACCCCTACGCCCATCGTTTCGGAATAAACCCCCTCAACTTTGATGATATTAATACCCCAATACTTTTCGCAGTTTTTGAGAAACTCAATCGTTTCGGGTCGTTCCATCCCTGTATTCGCAAAGACAAAGACCTTGTTATCGTCCTTGTATTTCGGGTGATTATGCAGGATGTAGGACATCATTGCCGAAGAACGGCCACCGCTGATTGAGGCGAGAATGTTCATAGGGGATACTCGTTTGCTTTGGTGTAAGGGAGTTGACATTGGACTTGGGCGATGCCAAGGCTTCCGTTCCTATTCTTACGGAAGATGACCTCCATAAGGTCCTGCTCTGCATTCTTGTCGTGTTCGTAGGGGCGATAGACAAAGGCGATTTTGTCGGCATCGAACTCAAGTTGCCCGGTTTCCCGAAGGTCGGACATAATAGGCCGATGGTCGGCCCTGCCTTCGGTTGCCCGTGAGAGCGAAGAAACCACGACCCCGAATACCTTTTGCCTCTTGCAGATTGCTTTCAGTTGCTTGCTGATGTTGGTCATTTGCTCAATCTTGGGCTTGGGCTTGTCAATCTTAGCGGGTTCTACGAGTTGCAGGTAGTCGAGGTAGAAACCAACGATTCCAAACTTGGCCTTGAGTTTGGCTATCTCGCCCTCAATTCGGTCGAGGTTGGCTTGGTGCAGGTCCACGATATACAAGGGCTTGCCTTTCAGTTGGTCAGCCTTTTGCGCCAAGGTCAGGTACTGCTCCGTGGTGATTCGCTCGTCGGGCTTTAGGAATGCTGACCCGTCCATCGTTCCGAGGTTGGACAGCATACGCTGGGTCAGTTGGTCTGCTGACATCTCCATCGTGAAGAACACGACGGGGATTTCGGCCATGGCTTGGTTCATGGCTATTTGGAGTGCAAGCAGGGTCTTGCCCATTGCAGGCCTACCACCTACGAGGATGAACTCGGATGGCTTGAACCCGGTGCAGATGTTGTCAAGCGGTCGGATAAAGGTTTGGTAGATTTGGTCCTTGCGTCTGCCTTCCCGGACCTCGTTCATGTTGGCAAGAAAGTCCTTGGCGAGTTCGTGGGCTGACGATTCGGAGGCGTTGGATTCAACGGCTTGAATGGATTGGTAGCGTTGGAAGGCTTTGGGAATGTCCCTGTCGTGAGCCAGTTCTTCCATGATTCTTGCTTCTTCACGTTCCTTCCAAAGGTCGTGAAGGTCGGATGCGTAGGTCTTCCAGTTGCTGACAAGCCCCGCTTCGGGGTCGATGCCTTCCAGTAGGACATGGGCTTGGCCTTGGTCGGCAAGGTGTTTGTAGACGGTAACGATGTCCACCTCTCGCTCTGCTTTGTGGAGGGATTCAATAGCCCGGTAGAGCAGGACGTTGTTGCCCGTGAATAGGCGTTCCGGGATTTGGGTTAGGAGGACGGTTCGGTTTACGAACTTGTCCATAAGGCATCCGAGTAACTTTCGTTCAGCGGACAATTGGTAGGGGTTCATCATCGGAGGTTAGGTTTGAGTATGCGAAGTTAGGTGACCGTTGGATGGCTTGGTCCTCCCATCTTTTGCCGTTGAGGTAGGTGGCTGCATGAGGGACGAACTGCACGGGGGTTTGAGAGTAGAGCCTTGAGATGTTGTTAATGGCTTCCTGTTGGTCGGAATTGGACAACTTTGCAAAGGACTTTGACGCTGCCTGCTTCCCGGTCTTGCGTGGATAGATAGCCCAGAATTGCTCAAAGATTGCACAAGTGTTCTTTATCTCTTCTTTGTTTGTTATCTCTTCTTCTCTTATCTTATCTAATCTTATCTTATCTGCTTCCGTTTGCTTAGCACTTGCTTGGTTTTGCTTAGCACTTGCTTCGGTTTGCTTAGCACTTGCTTGGGTCTTTACTTCGCCCCCTTTACGACCTGCTTCCCTCCTTCTTTCGCTTAGCCTGTTAAGGTCCTCCATCTGCAAATCAAGGAACTCAATGCGGATTTCGTCGCATTCGGTCTTGATGATTTCGGACTCAATCAGTTTTTGAAGGAGGTCTTTGCCTATCTCAAGGCTTGCTTGATGGGCGGTAAACTGCCCGTGCTTGACCCAGTAGAGTTGACAAATGTGGATGAAGGCCCCTTGGACTTCAAAGGATTTGCGACTGATTCGTCCTGCGAGCCAATCGCTTGGGGAGTGTTTGTACCAACTATTTTCCATGGTAAAAAAAAGCCCCCAACTGATTCCGGCAGTTGAGGGCAGGGTTATGTGGAGGAACCCTTTATCTAACACCTGCTTGGCCGGAATTCAAGCGGATGCGTTTAATTGTAAATGTAGTACGCCTGCAAAGTTACACTAAAAAGGCAGGTCCGAGCCTTGTTTTTGTGAATTTTCTTGCTCTTGCATCGGCTCCATCTTGCCGGACAGGAACTTCTTGCCGTTGGCTGATTCTTTGAGCCAGCAGGACAGTTTCATCTTGGTCCCGTCAGCAAGGACCGCATCGCCTCGGTAGTCCGGGCGTTTCGGGTTGTCGCCCTTGTCGTTGGCGAATAGGGTGAAGGTGTTGGGTTGGGGGGTGTAACTCATGGTTCTTGGTTTTGATTTTTGGTTTTGATTGAGTAAGTGCAAAGGGTTCTCTCTACAACCTCTCCTGAGGCCCGTAAATCCCTTATGATTCGGTAGGTGGCCCCTTTGCTCGTTCCAAGAATATCTTGCAACTGAGAGGCTCTGAGAGGCTTCTGCGACAATAACCGCAAAGCCTTGATGGTGTTGATGACTTGCTTCATCGGAAACTAACGGCTATGGACGCTTTGGTGGCCTTGGCGGTGCAGACTGGAACCTGCTCGCCCGTGGATTCGTCAAAGATAGCGGTCTTGCCTGCTTGCCTGAACGCAATCTTCAGCAGTTCTTCCCTCGCTTTCATTTGTGCTTTGAGGTCGGCATACACGTCGTCTTCCTCGTAGTTAGGCGTAAGGCTCCCTTCCTTGAGGGTAATCTCTGCACCGAAGGCTTGGAAGGTCTTGCCGTGCTTCGAGGCTTCGTCGGCTACGGTCTGCTCGGTGGCCTTGATGGTGGCTTCCAAAGCCTTGACGATGGCCTTCAGTTTGATGTGGGCCTCAACTGGATTGACCTCTCCGTCATTGATTCGGTCCGTCAGTTGCTGGGCGATTTGGACTATCTCTGCCTTGCAGATGTCGCTCTTGGGGATGGTGATTAGAGTCGGGTAGGTCATGGCTTGGATTTAAAGGCTTGAAATACTTGGCTTAATGCCGGGGCGCAATAAATCCCCAAGGCATCACATAGGCTGATGTACTCGGCAATGGTTAGGTGAATGACAACGATTTTTTCGGTCAGGGCTTTGACCAGTTCCTCGCCAAGGGTCGGGTACTTTTCTTTGTACTCAAGGAGTTTACGAAACTCGTCAGCGTTCATTTGTTGTAGTAGGCTCATGGTCTTGCAAGTTGGTTTTGAATGAATTGAATGCCTTTCTCGAATCGGGCAGGGGTCATATGGTCGATATCCTTCATGAACTTCGCCTGTTGCTCCTTTGGGAGTTTGTCAAGCAATGCGAGGAAGTCAGCCTTTAGCGTTGCGGTGGTCAGTTCGTCGTAGGAAGGGACCAGTCCGAGTTTGTCGTTGAGGTCGCCGAGGCCCTGCTGGGCGATAGCCATCTGCACCTCGTTGGACGATGCGATGCTCGTTTCGATTCCGATTCCTATGCAGGCCAAGGCACGTCCCCAAGCGGATGTTTCGCAGTTTTCTACATACGAGGTCTTGTTAATCATACTGGAAGTCCTGTCCTCGGAGGCGTGGCCTGTTGCACGGATGCGGCCCTCGTTGTCCCGAATGACTGCACGGACGCAGCAGCGGTCGGGTTGCAGGTCAATGAGTTCGGATTCCAACGACCAGCCAGCGTAGGCCGATTCGTTGCGGAAGTACAGGAGGCGTTGGTTGACTTCAACGTAGTCCTTGCCTTTGATGTTGGTGGTTTTAAACTTGTGCATGGTTTTGAGGTTTAGTTGGTGATGAGTGCGAAGATGAATCTGCCGAAGAAGGCGATGCCGAGGCAGGCGGTCAGCAGGATGTACCCGGTTGCGAGAGCTGCTTTGAGTTTGGCTTTGGTTTCGTGGTTCATGGTTTTGAGGTTTGAGGTTTAAAGAATGTGCGTTGGCGAGTCGCACCCCTCGGTTGGTTAGCGTACGGTTACGCCTTTAGGAATCCATTGCATTGAATAGACACGATAGCCGATATGCAATTCGTCAAGCGGTTCGCCTTGGTTAGCGTGGGAGCAATACTTGATTGCCTCGTCTTGCGAATTGAAGGCCGCTTGAAGTTCGGATTTGAGGTTTGCAAACATTTTGCCTTGGCGGTTCGGTACATAGTAAACTCCGAAGGCTACGATTGGGGATGGGGTTTGGTTGTTCATGGGTTTTGAGGTTTAGTGGTTGGTTAGTAACACAATAATAAAGCAACTTTTTCTAATTTGCGCCACCTCGTAGCAAAAAAATTATTTATCCCCCTTTGGATTGCATTGGAGGGGTTTTTGTACATTTACACCCATGCACGAATACCACTCCCTTCGACCTGCCAAGGCCCTCACGAACGCCTTGGAACGGCTCATGATAGCTATTGACAACGCTGATTTGGAAGGCAACCACGCTCTCCTGCTTGAATATCGGAAAGCCTGCGAGTTACTTGGCTATGACCCGGCAATGGCTCAATGGGCAGGGACCAAGGAGGTCCACCTATCCAGCGGTCCCGACGTTGCCGACCCTGTTGCGGTCAACTACTTCCACAAACTAAACCCCGAAGAATGAGAACCATCACCCACCTCGTCGTCCATTGTACGGCTACGCCCAAGCATACGACCATTGCCTCCATCCGCAAGCATTGGAAGGAGGCCCTTGGATGGAAGTCCGTTGGCTATCATCGCATCATTGACTCAACCGGGAACGTAACGGTCTTGGCTCCTGACTCGGCCATCACCAACGGAGTGCAGGGGCATAACGCTACGAGCCTTCATGTGTCCTACATTGGAGGCAAGGACAAAGATGACCGTTCTATCGGCCAGCGTCAAGCGATTGCCGTGGTGCTTTTAGATTGGCTCAAGAAGTACCCTCAAGCAAGGATATGCGGACACAGGGACTTTCCGGGCGTTACCAAGGCCTGTCCGCAGTTTAATGCCTAGAAAGAGTACGGCTACCTGTACCTGACCGCTGCCGGTTAGTACAACCTATCCGCAGGGGTGAAGGTGGCGTGGACTTGAAGTTCGGGACCCTTGTTGTCTTTACTGGTATTCCGTGAGGTTTCCAATTT
>Ga0315907_10002568_pt1 | contig 22587 bp, 19 predicted proteins | sample LakEriMetagenome_3_FD_203525 | JGI IMG/M metagenome (GOLD analysis project Ga0315907, IMG submission 203525) | Freshwater fungal communities from buoy surface, Lake Erie, Ohio, United States - Buoy 12 MA123 | ecosystem: Environmental > Aquatic > Freshwater > Lake > Lake biofilm | place: USA...
GGACGGGGCGAAAGGCAGGAGCGATCCCTCTGGCAACGGTTCCCTGAACCAGCGCCCGCCACGGTCCGCATCCCGCCAGTCCGGGGGGACGGTGGCCACCGTCCCCCCGGACCAACCCCATCAGACGGCAGGATCTGCAAGACTCAGAGAGACAAGCGCCCGCCCCGCCCACGGCGGGCGCTTCTCGCCCGCCGGGTCGGGCGCTGGCCTGCCGTGTTCCTGGACCTGTCGGTCTACAGGGCACCGTTGCGCGCGGGCGGGGGAAACGCGGGTCGCGTTTCCTGTCCCCGCCCACACTGACGAAAGCAGTTTCACCGCTCAAATGGCCGGGGCCATCGCCCCTGCCACAGCACCAGGCTGACCCCACGCCAGCCGGGGGCCACAGCCCCCGGCCAGCGCCCGACCCGCCCCCGGCGGGCGCTTCGCACCCGCCGGGTCGGGCGCTGGCCTCTGTGTCTCCCGGACCGACCGGTCTGCAGGGCACGGTCCCGCGCGGGCGGGGGAAACGCGCTGCGTTTCCTGTACCCGCCCGGACGGGCGACGGCACCGAATCCGCTTCAATGGCAGGGGCCATCGCCCCTGCCACAGCGCCGCGCCGGGATCAGGACCGGCCGGGGGCCCAAAGCCCCCGGCCTGCGCCCGCCCCGCCCATGGCGGGCGCTTCGCCCCCGCCGGGTCGGGCGCTGGCCTCTGTCCCTCCCGGAGCTGCCGGTCTACAGGGCAATGTCCCACGCGGGCCGGGGAAACGCGGGGCGCGTTTCCTGACCCGGCCCGGCCGGGTGGGGTGGGCAGCGGCGGGTGTGGCGCAGCGGCGGCAGGTCGCCCCCCGACCCCAGCCGGCCGCAGGGGGCGCTGCGATCCGCCGCTCAGGGCGACCCGGCGGAAAGCCGGTCCACCAAGGCCTGGGCAACGGGGATTTGGCTGGCAAAGGTCTCGGCCCAGGGGATGTGCCCGCCGCTGCGCAGCGTCGCCTCGGCCAGCGTCAATTGCTCCAGCGCCTGCCGCGCCCGGCCGAGGTCCCCGGTGCGGTCGGCCAGGGTCAGCAGGGCCACCCCTTCATTCCCCAGCGTCCTGGCCCAGTCCAGCGGCACCCGGTCTTGCGTTCGTTCCGTCAGCGCGGCGCGATAGGCCGCCACCGCCTGTTCCAGCCGCTCCGTCCCGGCCTCGCGCTCCCCGAGGGTCGCAAGGGCATTGCCGAGGTTCATCTGTGTTGCGGCCCAGTCCAGTGGCACCCGGGCTTGCGTGCGTTCCGTCAGCGCGGCGCGATAGGCCGCCACCGCCTGTTCCAGCCGCTCCGTCCCGGCCTCGCGCTCCCCGAGGGTCCAAAGGGCAAGGCCGAGGTTATTCTGCGTCCTGGCCCATTGCAGCGGCACCCGGTCTTGCGTCCATTCCGTCAGCGCGGCGCGATAGGCCGCCACCGCCTGGTCCAGCCGCTCTGTCCCGGCCTCGCGTTCCCCGAGGGTCTGAAGGGCAATGCCGAGGTTATTCTGTGTTGCGGCCCAGTCCAGTGGCACCCGGGCTTGCGTTCGTTCCGTCAGCGCGGCGCGATAGGCCGCCACCGCCTGGTCCAGACGCTCCGTCCCAGCCTCGCGTTCCCCGAGGGTCCAAAGGGCAGTGCCGAGGTTATGCTGCGCCGTGGCCCAGTCCAGTGGCACCCGGTCTTGCGTCCATTCCGTCAGCGCGGCGCGATAGGCCGCCACCGCCTGTTCCAGCCGCTCCGTCCCGGCCTCGCGCTCCCCGAGGGTCCAAAGGGCATTGCCGAGGTTATTCTGGGTCATGGCCCAGTCCAGCGGCACCCGGTCTTGTGTGCGTTCTGTCAGCGCGGCGCGATAGGCCTCCACCGCCTCTTCCAGCCGCTCCGTCCCGGCCTCTCGTTCCCCGAGGGTCCAAAGGGCATTGCCGAGGTTCATCTGCGTTGCGGCCCAGCCCAGCGGCACCCGGTCTTGCCTGCGTTCGGTCAGTGCAGCGTGATAGGCTTCCACCGCCTGTTCCAGCCGCTCCGTCCCGGCCTCGCGCTCTCCGAGGGTCCGAAGGGCATTGCCGAGGTTATTCTGGGTCATGGCCCAGTCCAGCGGCACCCGGTCTTGCGTTCGTTCCGTCAGCGCGGCGCGATAGGCCGCAACCGCCTGTTCCAGCCGCGCCGTCCCGGCCTCGCGCTCCCCGAGGGTCGCAAGGGCATAGCCGAGGTTGGTCAGCGCCGCGCCACGCTGGTCTTGCGTGCTAGCCCCGCTGTCCATCTGCCGACACAGTTCGATTGCAACCGCCAGGTCGAAGTTCAGGCCCTTGTCCTTCCCGCGCTGGAACCATTCGATGAAGATCAGGCGGACATTGGCGTAAACTGTCTGATCCGCTGCGAGTTCCAGCCTTGCCTTCTCCACCAAACGGCGGGCTACCGCGCCTGCATCCCGGCGCAGGATATCCTGTGCGATCCCCGCAGCCAGAAGGCGGATGCGGCGGGCGGTGGATTCGGCCTGTTCCTGGGCCAGCGCCGCGTCGATTTCCCGTGCGGCGGTGTCGTATTGATTCTGCGCGGCAAGGGCGGCGACCCGCCGCAGCACCTCATCCACGAAATCGCCAAGGTTCGATCCCTGCCGCCCTTCGGCCTGTACCCGGATGGCAACCTCGACAGCGTTTTCCAGTTCGCGGAAGGCGGCGGCAGGATCAGCCACATCGGCGGCAATGCGCCGCGCAAGGCCGATCAGCGCGTCACCGGTGATGCCGCTGGCACGGGCGGCGGTGGCCCGTGTCAAATGGGCAACCATCCCGGTCAGGTGGCGAAGCTGTTCTGCGGTTTCCTGCGTGGTGGCATCGATCCGCCCTGTGGTATCCTCGATCCGCCCGATACCGTCCAGCACCCCGCTCCACAGGTCGGGGGCGATGGTGTCGATATAGCCGGATTCGGCCAGCAGGGCCGCATAGGCGCGGCGGGTGACGTCGCGCAGGAACATCCGGGCATGGTGCGCTTCCACATTGCGCGGGTTCCTGTCGGCATAGACCCCCGGCAGGGCGACTTCGGCCTGCGCCAGCACCAGGCCTGCCACGGCGTCCGCGTTCAGCCTGACAGCCACCACCGCGGCGGCGGGAATGGTGCAGCGCGGGATAACCGTCTCAAAACTCGCCACGACCGAAGCACGCAACCGGTCATCGGCGAAAGAGGCGGTCTGCCCCCAGGCCTGCCATTCCTGCCCTATGGTCTGCGTGAGCTTGCCCAGCACCGCATCGGCATCGCGGCGGCGCTGGCCGGTCAGACGCAGCCACAGGCCCGCCGCGCCGGTGCCGACCTCGGTCAGGCCCGCAAGCACCCCCGTGCCCGCCGCCGCCGCACCCGCCACCGACACCCCGATCAGAAGGGTCGCCAGCTTTTCCAGGCAGGCATCATCCATGCGGCACCCCGGCCCCTTGTTGCCCGTTCAGGATGCACAGGCACCGCGCTTCCGGCAAGGGGCAACGCATGGCAAGCTGCGGGGCGGTGCCGTCCGGCCCCCCCTGCCAAACCCTGACCGCGACCCCCGCGACCCCTTGATACTGCTTCCCCCGCACCCGGCGCAGCGTGGAACCGCCCCGCCCTACACCGTATGCAGATAGAGATCGAAATCCACATCCGGCACGGTGCGCGCCACACGGGCATGTTCCGCCGCCTTGATCGCCGTGAAGGTGCGGTGCATGTCCGCCCCCAGCGCGTCCTTGAGAAAGGCCGACCCTTTCGCCGCCGCAATCGCCGACCGCCAGTCCACCGGGATCGCCGGGGCGTCCTGGGCATCGGTATAGCCGTTCCCCGTCGTTTCCGGCCCCGGATCAATCCGCCCCGCCAGCCCGTGGCGGATGCCCGCCAGCACAGTGGCGGCCACCAGATAGGGGTTGGCATCCACCCCGGCGGGGCGGTGTTCGATCCGCCTTGCCCGGATGTCCCCCGCCGGGATGCGCAGCGCGACCGAACGGTTGTTCACCCCCCAGGTCGGCGACACCGGCGCATAGCTTTGGCTGGCAAAGCGCCGCCAGGAATTGGCATGGGGGGCAAAGACCAGCATCGATTCCCCCATCGTCGCCCGCAAGCCCCCCAGCGCGTGCAGGATGGTGTCGTTCCACTGACCCTCCTGAGCCTCGACGAACACATTCTTCCCCGCACTGTCCAGCATCGAGACGTGGAAATGCATGCCCGACCCGGCACAGGATTCCACCGGCTTGGCCATGAAACAGGCGGTCACGCCGTGCTGGCGGGCCTGCATCCGCACGATGCGCTTCAGCCGCGTCAGGTCATCCGCCGCCTGCATCACATCGGCACGGTGGTGCAGCGTCAGCTCGTACTGGCCGGGGGCATATTCCGAAATCACCGTCTCGGCCCGGATACCCGCCTTGGCGGCCCCTGCATAGATGTCGGAAAACAAGGGCAGCATGCCATGCAGGTGATCGACCGAATAGACTTCGGTCTTGCGGCTTGTCCGGCCATCCAGCACATCGCGCGCCGGGCGCACCTTGCCGTCGGGGCCACGGTCGTTGTCCAGCAGAAAGAATTCCAGCTCGAAGGCCCCCGAGGGATACAGCCCTTCGGCGGCCAGCGCATCAACCTGCCGCTGCAGGGCATGGCGCGGGTCTGACGACATCGGCCTGCCGTTCAGGTCATACATCGACATGAACACCTCGCCACGCGGCGGGGTGGTGGCGTGCAGCGGCACCAGCGTGCCGGGGATCGGCCAGGCGCGCAGATCGCCGTCGCCCTGATCCCAGATCAGGCCGGTTTCGTGCACATCCTCACCACAGATGTCCAGCCCCAGGATCGAGATCGGCAGATGCCGCCCGCCCCGGTAGAAGCCGGGCAGTTCATGGCGGCGGATGATCTTGCCGCGCCCGATGCCGTTGGCATCGTGCAGGACGATGTCGAAGGCCTCGATTTCCGGGTGGGCGGCAAGAAAGGCCTCCGCTTCCGCGACGGTGGAGCCGGAGGGGCTGGGCAGATCGGTCATGGCAGGGTCAGTCCAGAAGGTCTGTCAGGATTTCGTCGAAGGCGGCAATCAGGCGGTCGATCTGCCGTTTCTTCGTGGCCGGGCTGACCAGCATCATGTTGTGGAAGGGCGCAATCAGACAGCCCCGGTTCAGAAGGGCGGTGTGGATCGCGGCCTCCAGCGCAGGCTGGTGCGCCTGTGCCGCGTCAGAGCCGTTGCGCAGCGGGCCGGGGGCGCAGATGAATTCCACCCGCGCGCCGACGCGCACCACATGCCAGGGCGCATGATGGGCGGCGATGACCGCCGCAAGCCCTTCGGCCAGCCGGGCCGCGCCCTGCTCCATATGGGCATAGGCCGCTTCGGTCATCACCTGCGCCAGCGTGGCGCGCAGGCAGGCGAATTGCATCGGGTTGGCCGACAGGGTGGTGCCCATGCCGGAATGGCCCGGATCCCGCCCCGCGTTGACGGCAAGGTAGCGGTCCGCAAGGGCATCGGTCATGCCCCAGACAGCCGCAGGCATGCCACCGGCCACGCATTTGCCGACCACGAACATGTCCGGCTCCAGCCCGTGGACGCGGGTGTAACCCCCAAGGCCGGACGAGATGGTATGGGTTTCGTCGATGATCAGCACGGTGCCATGCTGGCGGGACAGATCGCGCAGCGCCGTGTGAAAGCCGGGGTCGGGCAGCACCATGCAGGAATTGGTCATCACCGGTTCGGTCAGGATCGCCGCAATCTCTCCGGTTTTCAGGGCGGCCTCGACGGCGGCAATGTCGTTGAACTCCACCGCCGTCGCCACCAGCGAAAGATCGGCCACCTGGCCCAGCAGGCCGGGGCGGTTCACGGTTTTGCCGTTTCGGATGGTCACAAAGATATCGTCCACCGTGCCGTGGTAGCAGCCGTTGAACACCAGAACCTTTGGGCGCCCGGTGATGGCGCGCGCCACGCGCAGCGCAAAGCGGTTGGCATCGGTGGCGGTGGTGGCGATCTGCCAGCGGAACGCGCCGAAACGGCCGGTCAGCAGACGGCCTGCTTCCAGCGCGTCTTCGGTGGGCAGCATGAAGGTCAGGCCGCGCCGGGCCTGGCGGCGGATCGCCCTGGCGACCGGCGCGGGGGAATGGCCGAACATGCTGCCGGTATCGCCCAGGCAGAAATCGTCAATGCCAAAGCCGTCGATGTCGGTCAGCCGCGCGCCTGTCGCCCTGGCCACCAGCATCGGGTGGGGCATCGGCCAGTCCTTCATCCAGTGCATTGGAACGCCGTCCAGCCAGGCTGCGGCACCTTCAGCCAGGGCGGCGCGCGTCCTGGGGCGGCAGCGGGCATAGCGCCGGGCTTCGCGCGTGGCCATGGCCTCCAGCCGGTTGCGGCGGACACCGGCGATCAGATCGGGTTTCTTCGGCATGGCGGCACCTGCGCTTGGACGCCGTGCTTATGGCCGGGACTTTGATCAAATGCAAATGGGGCGCTGCACCGCGCCCCCTTGGTCAGCCCACCCTGATCTCGATCAGGTTCGGCCCCTGTGGCCGTGCCGACAGGGCCTGATACAGCGCGTCAGGGTCTGCGGGAACCAGGGCGAAGGGCAGATCGCAGGCTTCGGCAAAGGGCCGCAGGTTCAAAGGTGACGGGGTGCAGCCGATCACCTCTGTTCCGGCATCGGCCATGGCATCGGCAATCTCCTGAAAGGCTGCGTTGTTCCAGACAACAAAGGTCACGGGCAGCTTTTCATCCAGGGCCGTGCGCAACTCGCCGGGGCTGAACTGCAACCCGCCGTCGCCGACGAGACAAATCACCGGCGTGCCGGGGCTGGCCAGCGCCGCGCCCACGGCAGCACCGGGGGCAAAGCCAAGCGCGCCATAGCCGGTGGCGGCATTGAACCACCCGCCCGCACGGTCATGGTCATAATAAAGGTTGCCCGCATAGACCGGCTGCGTGCTGTCGCCGACGAGGATCGCACCGGGGACGCCCTTGCGCATCGCCTCGATCATCGCCAGCTGATCGCGCATCGCGGGCGAAAGTTCGGCCCGTGCCGCAGTACGGGTGGCGGCGGCGCGGGCGGCCCCGTCTGCCGTCTTTGTGCCCAGAAGCGGCAGCAGGGCCGCCATCACCTTGCCCGCATCGGCCAGCAGCGTCAGCGCGGCGGGGTGGCGGGCCAGCTGTGCCGCGCAGAGATCGATGCGGATCATGCCCGACAGGTCCGGCAGGCCACCCCGCACATACATGTCACAGTCGGTGGGGCCAAGTTCGGTGGCCAGGGCCAGCACCTGATCGGAGTCGGCGATCAGCGCGCGGACCGCGTTCAGGCTGGGCGAGGCCGGCACGCTCAGCGCATGGCCATGCATCAGCCCGCGCGCGTTCACCGTCTGCACGACGGGCGCATCCAGCCGTTCGGCCAGGGCCCGCAGGGCGGCATCTGCCCGGCGCACCCCCCCGCCCGCCAGGATGACCGGCCGCTGCGCCCGCGCCAGCCGCTGCACCGCCGCCGACAGGTCCGGCAGCGCGGGCTGTTCCACCGGCGCAGGTGCTTCCGCCTGCGGGCAGGGCAGGGGCATCACATCGGTCGGAACCCCGATATGCACCGGCCCGGGCCGCCCGGCCGTCAGCGCCGCAAAGGCCCGGGTCAGGACACTGTCCAGCACCTCGGGGCGATCCACCTGGAAGCTGGGGCACAGCGCGCGCACCATCGCCGCCTGATCGGGCAATTCGTGCAGCAGGCCCAGGCCCTTGCCCAGGCTGTCGCGGCGGTTGACGCCGGAAATGACCAGGATCGGCACCGAATCGGCCCGCGCCTGCGCCATGGCCGTCAGCGCATTGGTCAGGCCCGGCCCGGTGATGACAAAGGCAACGCCGGGCTTGCCCGACACGCGGGCATAACCATCGGCCATGAAGGCCGCGCCCTGTTCGTGGCGCGGCGTGACATGGCGGATGCCGCCCCCCGCCAGCCCGCGATACAATTCGATCGTATGCACGCCGGGGATGCCGAAAACCACCTCGACCCCGCGCGCGCGCAGCCCCGCGACCAGCGCCTGCCCGACGGTCGTCATGCCTGCACCCCGTTCAGTGCTGTGGCATGGGCCGCAATCCGCGTGCAGGCGGCCTCGATCAGGGCATCGGGGCGGGTCAGGGCAACGCGCACCCAGCCGCCCAGCGCCGTGCCAAAGCTTTCGCCCGGCATCACGGCAACGAGGGCGCGGTCCAGCAGATCCAGCGCAAACGCCTGCCCCGACAGACCGGTGTCGCGCACGTCGATCAGCGCGAACATGCCCGCCTCGGGCCTGTGGACGCGCAGCCCCGCCACGCCGTGCAGGCGGGCGTGGATCAGGCCGGCGCGGCGTTCGAACCGCTCGGCCATCCCGGCGGCAACGGGCGACGCTGCCCCCACGGCGGCTGCCGTCATGTCTGCGATGAAGGGCTGATTGCCGAACAGCATGGTTTCCGACAGCGGCAGCAGGCGCGCGCAGAATTCTGCCGGCCCCACGCACCAGCCGGACCGGAAACCGGGTGCGGCATGGGATTTCGAGATCGACGAGGCAACGATGACCCGGTCTGCCAGCGCCGGATCGGACAGGGGCGAGACAAAGGCGGTTCCGGCAAAGATCAGATCCTCATAGACCTCGTCACACAGCAGCCAAAGGTCGTGCCGGATCGCAAGTTCGCCCAGCGCGCAGATGTCGGCGGGCCGCAGGACCGCGCCGGTGGGGTTGTGCGGCGAATTCAGGAACAGAACGCGGGTCTGCGGCGTGATGCGGGCGGCCACATCTTCGGCCTGCAACCGGAAGCCGTGTTCGGGCCGCAGCGGGACGGGAACCAGCCTGGCCCCCGTTGCGGCAACAAGACCCTCGTAGGTGGCATAAAGCGGATCGCCCACGATCACCTCGTCACCCGCCTGCACCAGCCCGTGCAGCACGGCATAAAGCGTGGTCTGGGTGCCGGGAAAGCACATGATCTGATCGGTGCCGATGGGGCGCCCGCGCCGCGCCGTATAGCGGTCGGCCAGCACGCGCACCAGGCCGGGTTCGCCGCGCCCGTTGGAATAGCCGGTGCGGCCCTGCTGCATGGATTGTGCGGCGGCCTCCATCAGCTGCGGCGGGGTGGGCACATCGGGTTCGCCGATGGTCAGCTCGATGATGTCCCGCCCTTCGGCCTTCAGCCGCCGGGCGCGGGCATGCACATCCCATTTCGCGCCCCCCAGGCCCGAAAGACGGTCGGTCACGCTTGCATATCTCATCTCAGGGCGCCTCTGGCAGGTGGGAAAGAAGATCAGGATTCAGGATCGCACCGACCGGTGTCAGGCCGATGCTGGGGATTTTCACTGGCGGCAAAGGCCGCAGGCAGGGCCGGGGCTTGCAGCCAAAGGCCGTCGATGACCGCGTTGCAGGCAATGGCAATGGCAACGGCAGGGGCGCGCAGCGTGGCGTCACCGGCCGGGCGGGGCAGGGCGGCACCCATCTGCCGCAGACGGTCGCGGCAGGCCAGACAGGCGGCTTCGTGGGCCAGCCGGATCTGCGGATCGATCCGGAGCCTGTGAATGAAGCCGGCCCACAGCCCTGGCGCTTCGGCATCGATCACGGGCGGGCGCAGCAAGGCCGCGACAAAGGCGGCAAGCCGCGCGGCAGGATCAACAGGGGATGTGTCAAGCCCCTTCAGGTTTGCGGCCATCATCCTGTCCACCAGCCTGCCGCAGGCGGCGCGCGTCAGGTCCTGCCCGGACTGGAAGTAATAGCGGATCAGAACGGGTGTCAGCCCGGCGCGGCGGGCATCGGCACGCCCGGTCGCAGCCCGGCCACCGCCTTCGGCGATCCCCTGCAGGGCGGCAGCCATCAGGGCATCGCGTTGCGCCGTCTCGCCTTCGCGGCTGAGCTTGCGATGGTTTCCCGTGACGGCCATCGTCCGGACCTGCGTTGATTATCCCCTTGCGTCATTGCAGGAGGGACGTCTTACTGCAATGGCGAATCTACCGGGGACCGGATGGGACAGGCGGCACCAGAGACGTTTGCGGGCCTTCCGCCTGTGCGGCCCGAGGCCATAAGGATCGATGATCTGCGGAAATCCTTCGGGACGGTTGAGGTGCTGCGGGGCGTGTCGCTGCGGGCCTGCGAAGGCGATGTGGTGGCCATTATCGGCGGGTCCGGTTCCGGCAAGTCGACGCTGCTGCGCTGCATCAACTTCCTGGAAACCCCGACATCGGGCCGCATCGTGATCGGCGGTGAGGAGATTGTCCTGCGCCCCGATGGCACGCCCGCCAGCCGCCGCCAGATCGAACAGGCGCGGCGCAGGCTGGGCATGGTGTTCCAGCAGTTCAATCTGTGGAGCCACAAGACAGTTCTGGAAAACCTGACCGAGGTGCCCGTGCATGTGCTGGGCGTGCCGCGCGCCGAAGCGGCGGCGCGCGCGATGGCGCTTCTGGCGCGGGTCGGGCTGGCGGAAAAGGCGGGGGCCTATCCTGCCTACCTGTCGGGCGGCCAGCAGCAGCGCGCGGCGATTGCCCGCGCGCTGGCCATAGAGCCCCGCGCGATGCTGTTTGACGAACCAACCTCGGCGCTTGACCCCGAACTGGTCGGCGAGGTTCTGAACGTCATCCGCGATCTGGCGGCCGAAGGGCGCACGATGATCCTGGTCACGCATGAAATGAAATTCGCGCGCGAGGTGGCCAGCCATGTGATCTATCTGCACAACGGCCTGATCGAGGAACAGGGACCGCCTGCGGACCTGTTCGGCGCGCCCCGGTCGGACCGGCTGAAAAAGTTTCTTAAATCCGTAAGTTAGGCCCACATACAACGCAACCAACAGGGGAACACAGATGAAAAGACTTCTTGCACTTGCCGCAGCCGCCACCCTTGCGCTTTCGGGTGCGGCCCTGGCCCAGCAGATCAAGGTGGGCATCGCCGCCGAACCCTATCCGCCCTTTGCCAGCCCCGATGCCGCGGGCAACTGGACGGGGTGGGAGATTGATTTCATCAACGCCGTCTGCGCCGCCGGAGCGATGGATTGCGTGATCACGCCGGTGGCCTGGGATGGCATCATCCCCTCGCTGACCTCCGGCCAGATCGATGTCATCATGGCGTCGATGTCGATCACCGAAGAACGCGCGCAGACAATCGACTTCTCGGACAAGTATTACAAGACGCCCGCGCTGGTTGCCGTGGCCAGGGGATCGGGGATCACGCCGGATGCGGCGGGGCTTTCGGGCAAGATCCTGGGCGTGCAAACCGCCACCACGCATGCGGACTATGCGCAGAAGCACTTTGCGGGCACGGCCGCCGGGATCAAGATCTACCAGACGCAGGACGAGGCGTTCCAGGATCTGGTCGCAGGCCGGATCGATGCGACGCAGGCCGACAGCATTGCGGTGGATGCCTTTCTGGCCAGCGAGGCCGGGCAGGCCTGCTGCGAAGCGGTGGGTGCCGTGGCGGATGACCCCGAGATTCTGGGCGCGGGCGTCGGGGCCGGGGTGCGCAAGGGCGAAGCCGAGCTTCTGGCCAGGATCAACGCGGCCATTGCCAAGGTGATCGCCGACGGCACTTATGACAGCATTTCGGCCCCGTATTTTGCGTCTTCGATCTACGGGGACTGAGGGTTGAACGGGCTGATCACAGCGTCGGGACTTGGCCCGGCGCTGGATCTGCTGGCCCTGTCGCCCCCCGGCTGGGGCGGCAATCTTCTGCGCGGTCTGGTCCATTCGATCCAGATCGCGCTGGGGGCTTTCGGGCTTGGCCTGCTGATCGGGCTGCTTGGCGCCTATGGCAAGCTTTATGGCGGGCCGGTGATCCGGGACCTGCTGGCGGTCTACACCACCATCGTGCGGGCCGTGCCGGAACTGATCCTGATCCTGATCCTGTATTACGCCGTCACCGACGCCCTGAACCAGCTTCTGGTCGCATCGGGCTTTGCCCGCATCCAGATTTCCGGTGTCATGGCGGGAATTGCCGTGCTGGGTGTCGTTCAGGGGGCCTATGCGACCGAGGTGCTGCGCGGGGCCATTCTGGCCGTGCCCGCAGGCCAGATCGAGGCGGCGCGCGCCTTTGGCATGCCGCCCGTGATGCTGGCGCGGCGCATCACGCTGCCCGCGATGCTGGCCTTCGCGCTGCCGGGGCTGGCCAACCTGTGGCTGATCGCAACCAAGGATACGGCGCTGCTGGCGGTGGTGGGGTTTGGCGAACTGACGCTGGAAACCCGGCAGGCGGCGGGGGCGACGAAGGCTTATTTCACGTTCTTTGTGGCCGCCGGCCTGTTGTATCTGCTGATCTCGCTGGTTTCGGGGCGGGTGTTCGCATGGCTGGAACGCCGGGCGCGGCGCGGAGAGCCGGGGGCAGGCGGGGGCGGGCGATGACGGGCTGGCTGCAACCGCACCGGGTGGTGATGATCGCGCTGGCGCTGGTGCTGGTGCTGTGGTCCGCGTTCAGCCTGCGCTGGGACTGGCTGGCGGAATACGCCCCGCTGATGGCCGAGGGCATCTGGAACACGATCTGGATTCTGGTGGTGACCAGCGTATTGGGTATGTTGCTGGCGATTCCGCTTGGTTTGGCGCAGGCGGCGGGGCCGTGGTATCTGGCGGCACCTGCCCGCGCCTTCTGCACGGTGATCCGGGGCACGCCGCTGCTGCTGCAACTGTGGCTGCTGTATTATGGCCTTGGCTCGCTGTTTCCGCAGTTTCCCTGGATCAGGCAGAGCGACCTTTGGCCGATCCTGCGGCAGGCTTGGCCCTATGCCGTGCTGGCGCTGACGCTGTCCTTCGCAGGCTATGAGGGCGAGGTGATGCGCGGTGCCTTCAAGGGCGTGCCGCGCGGCCAGCTGGAGGCGGCAAAGGCCATGGGGATGCCCCGCTTCACCATCCTGCGCCGCATCTGGCTGCCGCAGGCGGTGCAGCGCGCGCTGCCGACGCTGGGCGGCGAGACGGTGCTGCAGCTGAAGGCAACCCCGCTGGTGGCCACGATCACGGTGATGGATATCTACGCCGTCTCCAGCCGGGTGCGGCAGGATACCTTCATCGTCTACGAGCCGCTGTTGCTGCTGGCGGTGGTCTATATGTGCATCACCGGGCTGATCGTGTTGGCCTTCCGCTGGCTGGAACGGCGGGTGCCGCAGCGGGTCGCCTGATCTTGGGTGATCCGCGCGTTTGAGGCGGAAGGGGCCTGTCCGCCGCCCGCAGCCCCCCCGGGGATTATTCTGCGAATGAGTCGGGGCAGGGGCGGCCCGCGACAGAAAGGGCGCGGCGGACCACCCGGAATTTTTCATGGCGGCACCGGGACGGGACGCGCCGACCCCCGAAACCCTGGTCCACACCGTGGCGTTATGGTCTGACGCCAGACTGGCGGTGCTGTCCGACGCCCTGCGGGCCTTTGCCCTGCCGACGCATTCCCGCAAGGGACAACGTCGCACGGTGGTCATCGGCCCGGTCGGATCACCCTCGGCGGGGCAAGCCGCGTCTGTTGGCCGGGGGCAGCCATGACATCCCGGTTGGCCCGGCGCATGCGGCGCGCCTGACAGCCCGCGCCACGGTGACCGGTGTTTTCACGAAACCGAAGCACTACCCGCTGACACGACAGCCGGTCAGGGGCCGTCCCCGCCGTGCCGCACGGCGGTCGGGCTGTGGCCGAAGCGGTGGCGGAAGGCGCGGGCAAAGGCCGAGGGCGAGGTAAAGCCGGTGCGCAGCGCCACCTCCTGCACGGCGTGGCGCGTATCCGTCAGCATCCGCCGCGCCGCCTGAAGCCGCAGGTCCAGCGCATGGGCCGCAGGCGTGGTGCCCAGGGCCGCACGGAACAGCCCTTCAAGGCGGCGCGGCGACAGCCCGACATGGCGGGCGGTCTCTGCGGCGGGTTCGGGGCTGTCCAGCCGCGCCTCCATCCGGGCAAGGGCGGCTGCGACGCGGGGGTCCAGACGCATGTCGGCGGGTGGCGCGCTGATCTGGGGGTCAGCGCCGTCACGGGCCGTGGTGATAAAGGACGCCGCCACCTGCAGCGCCACCGCCGCGCCGTGGCGGGACCGGATCAGATGCAGCATCAGGTCTGCCGCCGGCGCGGCCCCCCCGGCGGTGAAACGCGCGCCTGACAGCACGAAACGCTGCGGCAGCACCTCGACCTCGGGATGGGCGGCGGCCAGATCTTCCAGGTCTTCCCAGTGAACGGTGGCGCGATGCCCGTCCAGCAGGCCGGCGCGCGCCAGAACCCAGGCCCCGGCATCAATTCCGCCGATGGCGCAAAAGCGCGGGGCCATGTGGCGCAGGTCGCGGATCAGCCGCCGGGTGGCCACCTCGGCCTGGCGGAAGCCGGCGATGACGATCAGCGCATCGGCCCCGGCGGCGGTGGAAAGCGGGCCCGACGAGGGCAGTTCGATGCCGCAGGTCAGCGGCACCGCGCGCCCGTCGGGCGAAACCACGCGCCAGCGGAAGCTGTCGCGGCCCAGGTGCCGGTTGGCGGCCCGCAGCGGGTCCAGCACAGACGCCACTTCCAGGATCGACGCCTGCGGCAGCACCAGCGCCGCGATGGTCAGCGGGCTGCGGGACGGGGCGAAGATTGTTGCGCCTGATGTCATGATCCTTTCGTAAATTGCACAGCATCGCCCCGCAAGCCCGCATAGGGTTGCCGCGACCAGGGAAGGATGCCCGATGCCGCTTGTCATGAACCGCGAGGTCTTCATCACCTGTGCCGTGACCGGATCGGGCGGCACCCAGGACCGCAGCCCGCATGTGCCGCGTTCGCCACAGCAGATCGCCGACAGCGCCATCGCGGCGGCGCAGGCCGGGGCGGCGGTGGTGCATGCCCATGTCCGCGACCCGGAAACGGGAAAGCCGTCGCGCGATCTGCCGCTGTACCGCGAAGTGACCGAACGGGTGCGCGACAGCGCCACGGACGTGGTGCTCAACCTGACCGCCGGCATGGGCGGTGACCTGGTGTTCGACGGCACCGGGGCGATGACGCGGATCTCGCCCCGCTCGGACATGGCGGGTGCTGCCGAAAGGGTGGCGCATGTGGTGCAGTGCCGCCCCGAAATCTGCACGCTCGACTGCGGCACGATGAACTTCAACGAGGCCGATTACGTCATGGTCAACACGCCCGGCATGCTGCGTGACATGGGTGCGCGGATGCGCGACGCCGGGGTGCGGATCGAGATCGAGGCCTTCGATACGGGTCATCTGTGGTTTGCAAAGGAACTGGTGAAAGAAGGCGTGATCCCGGCCCCGGTTCTGGTGCAGCTGTGCATGGGCGTGCCCTGGGGGGCGCCGGATGATCTGAACACCTTCATGGCGATGGTGAACAACGTGCCCGCCGACTGGCACTGGTCCGCCTTCAGCATCGGGCGCAACCAGATGCCCTATGTCGCAGCCGCTGTTCTGGCGGGCGGCAACGTGCGGGTGGGGCTGGAAGACAACTTGTGGCTCGACAAGGGCGTGCTTGCGACCAATGCTGGGCTGGTGGAACGCGCCGTGACCATCATCGAAAACCTCGGGGCCCGGGTGATCGGGCCCACCGAGGTCAGGGCGCGTCTTGGCCTGACCAAACGAGGAGTGTCGCCCTTATGAAAAAACTCGCCCTTGCCGCCCTGCTGGCCGTCACGGCCTGTGCGCCCTTCATCCCGTCGTCCCGCTGGGCCGGCGCGCCGATGTTCGTCGTGTCGAACCTTGATGCGGCCCAGCTGGAAGGGCGCTGGTACGAAGTTGCCAGCTTTCCCGCCCGCTTCCAGGCCGGCTGCTATGCGACGGTTGCCGAATACACGATCCGCGATGACGGCCTGATCGGCGTGCGCAACACCTGCCGCGTGGACGGACAGCCCGGCACCGTGCGCCAGATCGAAGGGACGGCCAGGGTTGTGGGGCCGGGCCAGTTGCAGGTCCGCCTCGACGGCGTGCCTTTCCCGGCAAAGTACTGGGTTCTGGACAAATCCAGCGACGGGCGCACGCTGATCGTCGGCACCCCGACGCGGCAGGGCGGCTGGGTGCTGCGGCGCGACCCACGCGTGACCCCCGAACAACTGGCCGAGGCCCGCGCGGTGTTTGCGCGCAACGGATATGACAGCGCCGCCCTGCAGCGCACCAGACAGAGGTGATCCATGGCGCGCAAGGCGGCAATCATCGGCGGCGGCGTCATTGGTGCGGGCTGGGCGGCGCGCTTTCTTCTCAACGGCTGGGACGTTGCGGTCTTCGACCCCGATCCGGAGGCGAGGCGCAAAACCGGCGAGGTCATGGCCAACGCCCGCGCGGCCCTGCCCGCGCTCAGCGACGTGCCGATGCCGCCCGAAGGCCGGCTGACCTTCGCCGCCAGCATCACCGAGGCGGTGGAGGGTGCTGACTATGCCCAGGAGTCGGTCTCCGAGGCTCTGCCCCTCAAGCACCGCATCTTTGCGCAGATTCAGCAGGTGGCCCCGGGGCTGCCGGTTGGCTCTTCTACCTCCGGCTTCAGGCCGTCGGACCTGCAGCAGGGGGCGGCAAACCCGGCCACCCTCTTTGTCGCCCACCCGTTCAACCCGGTCTACCTGCTGCCGCTGGTCGAAGTCGTGCCATCGCCCGCCTCTGACCCGGCGGTGATCGAAGCGGCGAAAGAGACGCTGCGCCAGATCGGAATGTTCCCGCTGCACATCCGCAAGGAAATCGACGCCCATATCGCCGACCGTTTTCTGGAAGCGGTCTGGCGCGAGGCGCTGTGGCTGGTGAAGGATGGTGTTGCCACCACCGAAGAGATCGACGAATCGATCCGCATGGGCTTTGGCCTGCGCTGGGGGCAGATGGGCCTGTTCGAGACCTACCGGATCGCCGGGGGCGAGGCGGGCATGACGCATTTCATGGCGCAATTCGGCCCCTATCTGACCGCGCCCTGGACCCGGCTGACCGATGTGCCCGAGTTCGACGATGGGCTGGTCGACCTGATCGCGGGGCAGTCGGACGCGCAATCGGGCCACCACACCATCCGCGAGCTGGAGCGGATCCGCGACGGCAACCTGACCGGCTTTCTGCGGGTGCTGAAAGACCGCAACTGGGGCGCGGGCCGCGTGCTCAAGGAGCATGACAAACGGCTGGCGCAGGCCCTGCCGGTACCGGCACCCGATACGGCAGCCCCGATGGTGATGGCGCAGCTGCAGGTGCTGCCGGGCTGGATCGACTACAACGGTCACATGACCGAAAGCCGCTATCTGTTCGCGGCCTCTGAAACGGTGGACAACTTCCTGCGGCTGATCGGGGCCGACATCGACTATGTCGCGGGTGGGCACAGCTACTACACCGCCGAGTCCCATATCCTGCACAGGGCCGAGGCCAGGCTGGGCGACCGTCTGACCGGAACGGTGCAGGTGCTGTCCGCCGATGAGAAACGCCTGCGGCTGTTCGTGACCATCGCGCGGGGTGCCGATGTGGTGGCAAGCGTGGAACAGATGCTGCTGCATGTGGACATGGCGGCAGGCAAGACCTGCCCTGCGTCACCTGCCGTTCTGGCGCGGCTGATGCCGGTTGCCGCGGCGCACAAGGCCCTGCCACCCCCGGCGGATGCGGGCCGGGCAATCGGGCGGAAGGCATAAGCTTGGCACAGCGCGTCCTGATCACGGCGGGGGCTTCCGGCATCGGGCTGGCCATGGCCCACGCCTTTGCTGCGGGCGGGGCATCGGTCCGGGTCACGGACGTGGATCAGGCCGCGCTGGCCGCCCTGCCCGACGCAATCAGGGGCGACCGTGTTGATGCATCGGACGAGGCCGCGATGGACGGGCTGTTTTCGGCCATTGCCACGGCCTGGGGCGGGCTGGACGTTCTTTGCGCGAATGCCGGCATCAAGGGGCCGACGGCCCCGGTGGCAGAGATGCCGATGGCACAATGGCACGCCTGCCTGTCGGTCAATCTGGATGGCGCGATGCTGGCCGCGCGCGGGGCGGCGCGGCTGATGCTGCCGCAGCGGTCCGGGGTGATGCTGTTCACCTCCTCAACCTCCGGCCTGTACGGAACGCCGTTCCGCGCGCCCTATTCGGCGGCGAAATGGGCGGTGATCGGGCTGATGAAGACCGTGGCGATGGAGCTTGGCCCGCAGGGCATCCGCGCCAATGCGATTTGCCCCGGATCGGTCAAGGGCCCGCGCATCGACCGCGTGATCGAAGCCGAGGCGCAGGCCAAGGGCATGTCGCCGGACGCGGTGCGCCGGGGCTATGCCGCAGGCACCGCCCTTGGCCGGTTGTCGGATGCGCAGGACGTGGCGGCAATGGCCGTGTTCCTGGCCTCGCCCGCAGCCCGCATGGTGTCGGGGCAGGCGATTGCCGTTGACGGCTTCACGATCAACCCGGACCCGCAGGTGTGACATGGATTTCGGACTGACCGACGAACAGGCGATGATCGTCAATGCCACCCGCGCCTTTGTCGAGACCGAGCTTTACCCCCATGAGGCTGCGGTCGAACGCAGCGGCCGCCTTGACATGGATCTGGTGCGCGACATCCAGAAAAAGGCCATTGCGGCAGGACTTTATGCCGCAAATATGCCCGAAGAGGCGGGCGGCGCGGGATTGGATACGCAAAGCTGGCTCCTGTATGAGAAGGAACTCGGCAAGGCGAATTACGCGCTGCACTGGACCGCCGTGGCGCGCCCGTCCAACATCCTGCTCGCCGGCACGCCCGACCAGCGCGAGCGCTATCTGATGCCCTGCATCCGGGGCGAGACCTGGGATTGCCTGGCGATGACCGAACCCGGCGCGGGATCAGACCTGCGCGGCATGAAGGCGACGGCCCGGCAGGAGGGGGGCGACTGGGTGCTGAACGGCACCAAACATTTCATCAGCCACGCCGATGTTGCCGGATTCACCATCGTCTTCATGGCCAGCGGCGAAGAGGACACGCCACGGGGAAAGAAAAAGCTGATCACCGCCTTCTTCGTGGACAAGGGCACCCCCGGCTTTAGCCTGCGCGACGGCTACCGCAACGTCAGCCACCGTGGCTATACCAATGCCGTTCTGGATTTCGACAATTGCCGCGTGCCGCAGGATCAGGTGCTGGGCGCGCCGCATAAAGGATTCGAGGTGGCCAATACCTGGCTGGGCGCGACCCGGCTTCAGGTGGCCGCCACCTGCCTCGGCCGTGCCGAACGCGCGCTGGGCCATGCCATGTCCTATGCCGCCGGGCGCCGCCAGTTCGGCCAGCAGATCGGCAGGTTTCAGGGCGTGTCCTTCAAGCTGGCTGACATGGCGATGGAGCTGAAGGCGGCAGAGCTGTTGACGCGTGAGGCGGCCTGGAAATTCGACAAGGGCACGGTGAGCGAAGCCGACATGTCGATGGCCAAGCTGAAGGCGACCGAGGTGCTGGCCTTTATCGCCGACGAGGCGATCCAGATTCACGGCGGCATGGGGTTGATGGAGGATCTGCCGCTGGAACGCATCTGGCGCGATGCGCGGGTAGAACGCATCTGGGAAGGCACCAGCGAGATTCAGCGCCACATCATCAGCCGCGAGCTGCTGCGGGCCCTGGGCGCGTGACTGGCCGGGGCGGGGGTTTCACACCCCCGCACCCCCCGTGGGATATTTGTGAACAGAAAATGGATCAGGGTGTGACGGCTAACCATTTCTTAACCATGCGCTGCCATGATGGCCGGGCGGTACAGGCGGGGACGCCGATGACCGTAACGGGAAATGGCACCCTGCTCCGTTCGGGGCAGGGTGTTTCTCTGCGCATGTCCCCCCTCATTTTCCGTTCACAAGTATCCTCGGGGGGGTCTGGGGGGGCAGACAGCCCCCCCAGCCTCGCAATCCGCGCGGGGATGCCGGCATGACGCGCGATCTGTCCCGCCTGCTGCGCCCGCGCTCCATCGCCGTCTTTGGATCGGGCTGGGCGCAGAACGTGGTCGAGCAATGCGCCAGGATGGGCTTTGCCGGGCCGGTCTGGCCGGTGCATCCGACACGGGATCAGATTGGCGGCGTTCCTGCCTTTCGTTCGCTGGCCGATCTGCCGGGCATTCCGGATGCCACGTTCATCGGGGTGAACCGGCACGCGACTTTGGAGGTCGTGGCCGAGCTTTCGGCGATGGGGGCCGGGGGGGCCATCTGCTTTGCCTCGGGCTGGACCGAGGCGGGGGAGGCGGACCTGCAGGCGCGGCTGGTCGCGGCGGCGGGCGACATGCCGATCCTGGGGCCGAACTGCTACGGGGTGATCAACTACCTTGACGGGGCGCTGTTGTGGCCGGACCAGCACGGCGGCCGCCGGGTGGAGCGCGGGGTGGCGCTGCTGTCGCAATCCTCGAACATCGTGATCAACCTGACAATGCAGCGCCGGGGCCTGCCGCTGGCCTATGTCGCCTGTCTGGGCAATGCCGCCCAGGTCGGGCTGGCGGACCTGGCGGGTGCCCTGCTTGCCGATGACCGGGTGACGGCGCTGGGGCTTTATGTCGAGGGGATCGGCGATGCACCGGCCTTTGCCGCATTGGCCGGGGCGGCACGGGCAGCGGGCAAGGGCATTGCCTGCATCAAATCCGGCAAGACCGAAGCCGCGCGGTCTGCGGCGGCCTCGCACACAGCCTCGCTTGCCGGGGGCGGGGCGGCATCGAGCGCCTTTCTGCGCCAGGCCGGCGTGGCCGAGGTGGCGACCTTGCCGGAACTGCTGGAAGTGCTCAAAATCTTTCATGTCCATGGTCCGGGCCTGGGGCGGCGTCTGTGTTCCCTGTCCTGTTCCGGGGGTGAGGCAGGGCTGGTGGCCGATCTGGCGGCCCCGGCCGGTATTGTGTTTCCGCCGCCCAGTGACGCACAGCGGGTACGGCTGGCCGGGATTCTGGGGCCGATCGTGGCGATCGCCAATCCCTTGGATTATCACACCTTCATCTGGGGCGACGGGCCGCGCACCACGGATGTCTTTTCCACGATGCTGGGCGGCTATGATGCGGGCATCTTCATCATCGACCCGCCGCGCCCCGACCGCTGCGACGGGGCCTCTTTCGCGCCAGCGATGGACGCCATTGTTGCCGCCCAGGCGGCGACCGGCAAGCCCGCCTTTCCGGTCTCTTCGATCCCCGAGAACTTTGGCGAGGACCGCGCCGGGGCGATGCTGGCCAATGGCGTTGTTGCGATGATGGGGCTGGAAACCGCCCTGGGCGCGCTGCGTGCGGCCCAGGTTGCGCCGGGGCGTGCCGGGTGGCGGCCCCTGGCGGCCCGGCCGCGGGGACAGGCACGGATGCTTGCCGAAGACGCGGCAAAGGCCCTGCTGGCCGGGGCCGGTGTTGCCGTGCCGCGCGGCGTGTCCGGGGCCATACTGGCCGATGTGCAGGCCAGGGCATCGTCGCTGGCCGCGCCGCTGGCGCTGAAGGGGCTGGGCTTTGCCCACAAGACCGAAGCGGGCGCGGTGCGGCTTGGCCTTGCCTCGCTGGACGGGCAGGCCGAAATGCCGGGTGCTGCGGGCTATCTGGCGGAAGAGATGGTCTTGGGCGGTGTGGCAGAGGTGCTGCTGGGCCTGCGCCGCGATCCGGTCTATGGCGTGACGCTGACGCTGGGCATGGGCGGGGTCACTGCCGAACTTATGGCCGACAGCGTGACTCTGGTGGCACCGGTGACGGGCGACGAAATCGCGGCGGCACTGAAAGCGCTGCGCCTTTGGCCGTTGCTGGATGGCTATCGCGGCCGGGCGAAGGCCGATGTCGCGGCCTTTGTCGATGCGGCGCTGGCGTTGCAGGCGCTGATGGTGGCTGCCCCGCACCTGCAGGACATCGAGATCAACCCGCTGATGCTGCGCGAAAGCGGCGCTGTGGCGGCGGATGCCGTTATCTGGGAGGACACAGAATGACCGGGTTCCCGACCGAAGGTCCGATCCGCACGCGGCGGGACGGGGCCATCCTGGAAGTAACGCTGGACCGGCCCAAGGCCAATGCCATCGACCTTGCGACCAGCCGGATCATGGGGCAGGTGTTCCGCGCCTTCCGCGATGAGGACAGCCTGCGGGTGGCGATCCTGCGGGCCGAGGGCGGGAAATTCTTTTGCCCCGGCTGGGATCTGAAGGCGGCTGCGGCGGGGGATGCTGTCGATGGCGACTATGGCGTGGGCGGCTTTGGCGGCCTGCAGGAATTGCCGAACCTGAACAAGCCGGTCATCGCCGCTGTCAACGGGATCTGCTGCGGCGGGGGGCTGGAACTTGCCCTGTCCTGCGATCTGATCCTGGCGTCAGACAACGCCACCTTCGCCTTGCCCGAAATCCGGTCGGGCACCGTGGCGGATGCGGCCAGCATCAAGCTGCCCAAGCGCATTCCCTATCATGTGGCGATGGACCTGCTGCTGACCGGGCGCTGGTTTGACGCCGAAGAGGCCCAGCGCTGGGGCCTGCTGAAGGAAATCACCACGCCCGCCGGTCTGCTGCCGAAAGCGTGGGACCTGGCGCGGCTTCTGGCAAGCGGGCCGCCGCTGGTCTATGCCGCGATCAAGGAAGTGGTGCGCGAGGCCGAGGCGCTGCGGTTTCAGGACGCGCTGAACCGGGTGACGAAACGCCAGCTGGCCACGGTGGACCGGCTTTATTCCAGCGAGGATCAACTGGAAGGGGCACGGGCCTTTGCCGAAAAGCGGGACCCGGTGTGGAAAGGGCGGTAACGGCGGGGCGTTGTTGCACAACTCTGTTTGCCTAGGATTCACAACGTGAATCCATGTGGTTAGACAGGCCGTATGAGTAAGCCATCACCCGCCCGCTACCGCACGACGAACTGGTCCAGCTACAGCGCCTCAC
>Ga0315907_10002575_pt1 | contig 22549 bp, 17 predicted proteins | sample LakEriMetagenome_3_FD_203525 | JGI IMG/M metagenome (GOLD analysis project Ga0315907, IMG submission 203525) | Freshwater fungal communities from buoy surface, Lake Erie, Ohio, United States - Buoy 12 MA123 | ecosystem: Environmental > Aquatic > Freshwater > Lake > Lake biofilm | place: USA...
TTGCCTTGCTCGACGCCCGTTTGGCCTTGATTTTTTGCTTGATTGCGGCGCTGTTTCATTTTTTGGTCTTTTGGTTTTTTGGTTTGAACCGTTTTTTCTGGGCATGGGTGGCCACATTCCCCGCCATCGTTTGGTGCTCCGGTCAAATTTAACCAGGCCATCCATTTTCCAAGCTTTTCACAATGACAAACAACTCTCATCCACTCGATCAGGCCATGCACCTAGAGCACGTCAGTGAGGATCTGTGGCAAGGCCACACGCACCCAGCTTATGGCAACATGGTGGGGCCCTTTGGCGGCGCCACTGCGGCTGTGTTGTTGAATGCAGTGTTAAAGCATGACAAGCGTCTGGGCGACCCTGTTTCAATCACTGTGAATTTTGCAGGACCCATCGAAGACGGCCCTTTCACCATTGCAGCCAAACCCACTCGAACCAATCGCTCGACACAGCATTGGTCCATGACGCTGTTTCAACACGATGGCCAAATAGCCACCACAGCCAGCGCGGTGTTTGCCATTCGCCGTGAAACCTGGCAATCAACAGAATTGAGTTTTCCCGACAAAAAACCAGCCTTGACCTTGGCAAGGGCTGACACATCCAAGGCCCCCGAATGGACTCGGCGTTATGACATGCGCCCCCTCAAAGGCCTCATGATTGATGGCCAACAGCCTGACCATGCGCCCGATGCCGTCACAGAGTTTTGGATTCAAGACGATCCTCCGCGGCCGCTCGATTTTTTATCACTTACCGCCATCTGCGACTCATTTGTGCCCCGAATCTTTGTGCGCAAAATGGGCAGGTACCCTGCAGGTACCATTTCACTCACCACGTACTTTCATGCAGACACCGCCTTGCTCAGCACCCAAGGCACCCCTCACGTTTTGGGGCTGGCACGCGCTACCCGATTTGGCTTGGGCTACCACGACCAGTCGGCTGAAATATGGAGCGACCAGCAACAGCTGCTGGCCACCAGCCACCAAGTGGTTTATTTCAAGGCTTGAAAAAACCCAAGCGATGCGGCCAATTGACCGCCCGCCACGACCGAAATAGCGCAGTATTTGAATTCTGGTATTTTTCCAAACGGATCGAGTGCGGCATTGGTCAACAAGTTGGCTGCCGCTTCGTAATAGGCAAAAGGCAAAAATACCGCCCCTTGAGGCGTGCCATCATCGCGCCTCACCGCCAAACACACTTCGCCTCGGCGCGATTTGAGGGTAATGACATCGCCCGCCTTGACACCCAAGGCCACTAAATCGGCACCACACATCGATGCTGTTGCTTCGGGTTCAATGGCATCCAGCACCTTGGCACGCCTGGTCATGCTGCCGGTGTGCCAATGCTCTAGCTGCCTGCCAGTAATGAGCACAAAGGGGAACTGTGCATCAGGCCGCTCGTTGGCTGGAATGATGTCTGCAGGAACCAAATTGACACGGCCATCGGCAGTTGCAAATTGTTCTTTGAACACCGTGGGCTCACCAGGGTCCTCTTCTGTGAGGCATGGGTACGTGACGCTAGACTCGCGCACCAAGCGATCCCATGAGATGCCACTGATCACCTCGTGCATGGCTTGGCGCATTTCTTCGTAAACCGCGGCCACCCCATGGTGCTCGCCTGCATACTGCCAATTCAAACCCATGCCATTGGCAATTTGCTGAATGATCCACAAGTCGGCTTTGGCTTCGCCGGGCGCTTCTACAGCCTGCTGCCCCATTTGCACCATGCGGTCGGTGTTGGTCACAGTGCCTGTTTTTTCTGGCCATGCTGTGGCTGGCAAAACCACATCGGCCAACCACGCCGTTTCTGTCATGAAAATATCTTGCACCACCAAGTGATCCAGTGAAGCCAGTGCATGGCGCGCATGGTTCAGATCAGGATCGCTCATGGCGGGGTTCTCACCCATGATGTACATCCCGCGCACTTTGTGCGGATCGGCGTCATCGGCCAAGGCCTTGTGCATGATTTCAACCACGGTGTACCCAGGCTGCTTGTCGAGCGGTGTGTTCCAAAACTTTTCAAACCAATCATGCGCGTCTGGGTTGCTAACGCGTTGATAGTTGGGGTACATCATGGGAATGAGACCCGCATCGCTAGCGCCCTGCACATTGTTTTGGCCCCGCAGTGGATGCAGACCAGAGCCAGGTTTGCCAATTTGTCCGGTGACCGTCACCAGGGCAATGAGACAACGCGCATTGTCTGTGCCATGCACATGCTGGCTGATGCCCATGCCCCAAAGAACCATGGCCGATTTGCTGCGCGCAAATTCGCGAGCCACTTCCCGCAGGGTTTCAGCAGGGATGCCGCAAATAGGCGCCATGGCTTCAGGGCTGTAGCCTTGAATGTTTTGCTTCAGCGCTTCGTAGTTGTTGACGCGCGTTTGAATAAATTCTTGATCGGCCAAGCCCTCTTCAATCACGGTGTAGATGAGGGCATTGAGCATGGCCACATCGGTATCGGGCTTGAATTGCAAGGTGCGCCAAGCATGCTTGCCAATGTCAGTGATGCGAGGATCGGCCAAAACTATTTTGGCGCCGCGCTTGGCAGCGTTTTTCATCCACGTGGCCGCTACGGGGTGATTGGCCGTAGGGTTGGAGCCAATGATAAAAATCAGGCCTGCGTGTTCAACATCGTTCACCTGATTGCTCACAGCCGCCGAGCCCACACCCTCGAGTAGCGCAGACACACTGGAGGCATGGCACAAGCGAGTGCAATGATCGACATTGTTGGATCCAAATCCGGTGCGAACCAACTTTTGAAACAGGTAGGCTTCTTCGTTACTGCCTTTGGCAGAGCCAAAGCCTGCCAAGGATTTAGGGCCATGCGTGTCACGCAGCTGCTTTAACTTGCCCGCGCCTAGGGCCAATGCTTCGTCCCAAGTAGCTTCTCTGAACACAGAAGACCAATCTGCTGCATGGCGATTCAATGCGCCAATTAACGCCGGATCTTTGGCCACGCCCGCTTTGCGAATGAGTGGCACCGTGAGACGTTGTGGGTGCTGAATGTAGTCAAAGCCAAAACGACCCTTGACACACAAACGCTGGTGATTGGCCGGACCATCGCGTCCTTCCACGCTCAGTATTTTGTTGTCTTTCACGTTGTAGGTGAGCAAACAACCCACACCACAAAATGAACACACAGAATCGACCTTTTTGTCGACTACTTGCGATCCCATTTGCGTCTTGGGCATGAGAGCGCCTGTTGGGCAGGCCTGCACGCATTCGCCGCAGGCCACACAACTGCTGCTGCCCATGCTGTCTTCAAGGTCAAACACAATTTGGCTGCTGGCACCGCGGTGCGCATACCCAATGACGTCGTTCACCTGCTCTTCGCGACAAGCCCGAACGCATCGGTTGCACTGAATACAGGCATCGAGGTTGACTGCCATGGCCGGATGAGACACATCACACGCAGGCTGCTCTCGGCGCAAACTCTTTAACTCTGGGCGAACTGTCACATTCAATTTGTGGGCCCAGTCACTCAGCTCGCCATGCTGCCCCTGCTCTGTCCATTTGTAGCCCTCTTCAGGCATGTCAGACAACAACAACTCAAGCACCATCTCTTGGCTTTTCTGAGCGCGCAAACTTTGGCTCAAAACTTCTATCCCTGGCGCAACGTTGCGACAGCAACTGGGAGCCAGCGTTCTCTCGCCTTTGATTTCCACCACACACGCGCGGCAGTTGCCATCTGCGCGCATGCCTTCCTTGTAGCAAAGGTGCGGAATGTCAACGCCATGGCGCTTGGCCGCATTGAGGATGGACTCACCTTCAAAGCCCATCACAGTTTGATCGTTGAGCTTGAACTCAATTTTTTGGGGTGCCATTAATTTTGGCGACAAAGGGGCATTCATTCAAATGACCTCTTGTGGAAAATACTTTTGAACACAGCGCACTGGGTTGGGCGCTGCTTGACCCAAGCCACAAATGGAAGCATCGATCATCACTTGGTTCAGATCTTCTAGGGTGCCAAGGTCCCACACCGTTGCTTGCATCAATTGCACCGCTTTGGCCGTACCCACACGACACGGAGTGCACTGCCCGCAGCTTTCGTGCTCAAAGAACTTCATCATGTTGAGTGCAGCATGGCGCGCTGAATCTTGTTGGCCCAACACAATCACAGCAGCCGATCCAATGAAACAGCCATAGGGCTGAAGGGTGTCAAAGTCGAGTGGAATGTCTTGGAGCGATGCCGGCAAAATGCCGCCTGACGCACCGCCGGGCAAATAGGCATAAAGAGTGTGACCGTCTTGCATGCCACCACAATACTCGTCAATGAGCTCGGCCACGGTAATGCCAGCCGGTGCCAATTTGACGCCTGGTTTTTTCACGCGACCACTCACACTGAAACTGCGCAAACCCTGGCGATTGTGACGACCAAAGCCGGAGAACCATTGGGGTCCCTTGGTCACAATATCGCGCACCCAATAAAGCGTTTCAAAGTTGTGCTCCAAAGTGGGCCGGCCAAACAAACCCACTTGGGCAATGTAAGGTGGGCGCATGCGCGGTTCACCCCGCTTGCCCTCAATGCTTTCAATCATGGCCGATTCTTCGCCGCAAATATAGGCGCCTGCGCCGCGCCGAAGTTCAATGAGCGGCAAGCCCACCGGTGGGTTGGCTTGGAGCTTTTCAAGTTCTTGGCTTAAAACTTGACGGCAGCCATGGTATTCATCGCGCAGGTAGATGTAGATGGCCTCAATGCCCACCACATGGGCGGCCACCAACATGCCTTCTAAAAATCGGTGAGGATCGCGCTCCAAATACGTTCTGTCTTTGAAGGTACCGGGCTCGCCTTCATCAATATTGACAGCCATGAGCCTAGGCGCCGCTTGTTCACGCACAATGCGCCACTTGCGCCCTGCTGGAAAACCAGCGCCACCCAAGCCACGCAAACCAGAATCTTCCATCGCTTTGAGAACGGCTTGCGCGTCAAGCTTGCCGCCAACCACGTCCTTCAGAGTGGCATAACCGCCATCGGCCACATAGGCCGCCAAGTCGATGTGGTCAGACGCCACGGGTTGAAAGCTTTGCGACTGCACAGCTTGCATGACTTTTTCTGAAGTGGCATGCCCAATTTCATGTTGGTGAACCACCGCCACAGGCGCTTGCTCGCATCGACCCACGCAAGGCGCGGCAACCACGTTGATATTGTCTGTACCCAGCGATGCTTTGAGCTGCCCCAGCAGAGTCGATGCGCCAGCCATGTCACAACTGAGGCCATCGCACACGCGCAAGGTGAAACGAGGCGATTCTTGTCCTTCGCCAATGATTTCAAAGTGGTGATAAAAAGTAGCCACCTCATACACTTCCGCCATGGCCAGGTTCATGAGTTTGGCCAAGGCCACCAAGTGGCGCTCGTGCAAACCTCTGAATTTGTCGTTGATTGTGTGAAGATGCTCTATGAGCAAATCGCGGCGTTGTTGCAAGACTTTGTCATCCATTTGCAACAAGGCAAGCACTTCACACAGCGAAGCATCATCTGCTTGACGCCCTTTGAGTTGGCTCTTTTGACGGATCTTCATGCTCATGTCTTCGACACTGGCAAAAGCGACCACAGAAGGTGAATGAGATTTTTGATTGGACATGCGGCTGAGATTTTAGAATGCCTTTGTCGATTTGCTCATTCGGTGTCCTTTTTTGCAGCCCGACTTCGTTTAAATTCCACAATAGGACTACAGTTTGTCCTTTACCTCGGAGTTGAAGTATGCAAAACCTTCGAAATGCCCTTTTTGTGCCGCATGGCTCCCCCACTTTTGCCTTAGAGCCCGGTGCTGCAGGCGAATCTATGAGCCAATTGGCCTCATCTTTAGCCAGGCCACGCGCCATTGTGGTCATTAGCCCGCACTGGGACACCGCCGTGCCCACCGTTAGCACGGCCACACAGCTCGAAACCATTCACGACTTCTATGGCTTTCCCGATGCGCTCTATCAAATTCAGTATCCCGCAAAGGGTTCACCGGAAGGTGCACAAGAGGTGGTCAAAGCACTCCAAAAACGCTTCAAGCAGGTGGACACGGATCCCTCACGCGGTTTAGACCATGGCGCATGGACGCCATTGCGCCAAATGTTTCCGGATGCCAGCATTCCCGTCATTGCCGTTTCCATTCAAAGCCATGCTGGTCCGTCCCACGCACTGGCCATGGGTGAGGCGCTTGAGGAATTGACTCACCAAGGCTTCTTGGTCATTGGCTCGGGCAACATCACTCACAACTTGGGTGACTTGCGCAGAGCGGCCATGTCAGGCGGCCAAACACCCACGTATGTGCAAGTTTTTACCGACTGGGTGGAGGATCAATTGCGTACAAAGAACGTTCAGCAATTGCTTGACTATCGTCAACACTCGCGCGAGGGCGTTCAATCACACCCCTCCGAAGATCACCTCTTGCCATTGTTTGTGGCCATAGGCGCCGCGGGCGCAGACGCTACCGCCAACGCTTTTTTCCGAGGCATCAGCAGCTACGTCATTGCAATGGATGGTTACACCTTCAGCTAAAGGCATAAGATGAGGGCATGAACCTCACGCCATCGACTCTGGGCATCTTCACCGCACTTTGCATTGGTTTTTTGATCGGCATCGTGCGGGAAAGACTGCATCAGCATGGCACCTTGATGGCTGGAGTTCGCACTCATACTTTGGCCGGACTCATTGGCGCTGTGGCCATCAGTTTTGGCACTCCTATTTTCTTGGCTGCACTGGTCTTCATCGGTGCGCTCATTGCCATTGGCTATGCCAAATCGTATAACAAGGACCCCGGCATGACGGGCGAAGTCTCGCTTGGCCTCACTGTGCTGCTGGGTGGACTGGCAGTGTCGGCCAGCGATTTGGCGGCAGCCTTGGGCGTGGCTGTGGCTGGCTTGCTGTTTTTGAAAAAACCACTTCGCAAATTCAGCCAAGAGTTGTTGAGTGAAAAAGAACTCGAAGACGCCTTGGTTTTGTTTTCAGCCGCCTTGATTATTCTGCCCATCATGCCGCAAGACGCCATCGATCCTTGGGGCACATTCAAGCCCTTTGATGTTTGGAAAATTGTTGTCGTGATCATGTCGGCTGGCATGCTGGGGCACTTGGCAGTTCGCGTGACTGGCATCAAGTGGGGCTTGCCCATCGCCAGTTTTTTCTCCGGCTTTGTGTCATCCACGGCGGTCATCATGGACCTGGGCCGACGCGCCAAAGAAGTGCCCGTCATGCTGCCCATTGCTTGCGCTTCGTCTCTCTTGTCTACCCTGGCTTCCTTGATGTTGTTTTCAGTGGTCTTGGCCACCAGTTCCCTGTCGCTCTTCAGGGCTGTGGCTTGGCCTTTGTGTTTGGGTGGATTGGCGCTTTTTTTAGCATCTATCGCATGGCTCAAGCGCGATGAATCTGCTGCACTTTTCACCTTGCCGGCTACCGAAGGTGCATTTCAAATCAAGCATGTGGCCATCATTGCAGTCAGCATCAGCGGCGTGAGCTTGCTAGCCACTTGGATGGGTTTGTGGTTTGGCGAACCCGGCACTTTTGTGTCTGCCATTTTGGTTGGCTTTGCAGAAATTCATTCAGCAGCCGTGGCCATCGCAACACTGAATGACGCCCAAGATCCTGCGTCAGCGCTTGCAAAATGGGGGGTGATTGGCATCTTGGCTGCCAGTGTGGTAGCCAAGTCAGTGCTGAGCTTGATCAGCGGCGGCAAGGCTTACGCTGCCAGAATAGGCCTGTCTTTGACGATGTTCATCACCGCATCTGTGGTGGGCATGCTGCTTTGAAAGCTTCTGCGAACACACTTGACCATTCATTTTCCAATTCACAACCGTGTTTTCCATGTTTAAAGTGGCTCTAATCTCGTGTACGCTTCCTGTGTTGTTTCAAGAGGTACTTTCATGTCAGACACAGCTTACATCCCCCCCAAAGTTTGGACTTGGACCAAAGCCAATGGCGGTCGATTTGCCAATATCAATCGACCTGTTTCAGGACCTACCCACGAGCTAGAACTGCCTCGAGGCAAACACCCCCTTCAACTTTATTCCTTGGGCACACCCAATGGCATCAAAGTGACGGTCATGCTCGAAGAGTTGTTGGCATTGGGCCATCAAGGCGCCGAATACGACGCATGGCTCATTCGCATCAATGAAGGCATGCAATTTAGCAGCGGCTTTGTGGGCGTCAATCCCAACTCCAAAATTCCAGCCTTGATGGACTACAGCACGCCACAGCCCCAACGTGTCTTTGAATCAGGATCCATCCTGTTTTATTTGGCCGAAAAATTCAAAGCCTTTTTGCCCACCGACATTGCCAAACGCACCGAGTGCCTGTCTTGGCTCATGTGGCAAATGGGAAGCGCCCCTTATTTGGGTGGTGGCTTTGGCCACTTTTACGCTTATGCGCCTACCAAAATTGAATACGCCATTGATCGCTTTGCCATGGAAGTGAAGCGCGAGCTCGATGTCTTGAATCAAAGACTCGCCCAAAACCGATTTGTAGGCGGTGATGAGTACAGTATTGCAGACATGGCCATTTGGCCTTGGTATGGCAGCTTGGCCAAAGGCGAACGCTATGAATCAGGGGAGTTTTTGCAAGTTCACGAATACACCCATGTGATTCGCTGGGCCGACGAAATTGAGGCGCGCCCTGCTGTTCAACGAGGCCGCATGGTCAATCGGGTCATGGGGCCCTTGAGCATGCAGCTGCACGAACGCCATGATGCCAGCGACTTTGACTTGCGCACGCAAGACAAACTTCAGAAAACAGATTGACGCATGAACAAAGCGAAGCGCTGAGTCAGTGCTTTGCTACGGGTTCATCTTCCGTGTAGATTTTCCCGCCCTTCTTCAAGGCAGAAAATTCGCGCTTTGACTGAAATAGAGGAAAGAACATTTGGTGGTACCAGTGTTCTTGTCCAAACAGCTGATCGTCTTTCAAACCCACTTGATTGGGATACTTGCGCGTGATGTAAGCCGAGCCAAAAATGATGTCCCAAATGAACAAGAGGTTGCCAAAGTTGCCCTTGTAATGTCCCACCCCATCTTTTTGCGTAATGGCATGGTGCGCCCAATGGGTGGCGGGGGTTGAGATGGTTCGCTCCAGAACCCACATGAGCGGACGCAGCGCGCGAATTTTGTACAGCGGCTCGTCCCAACGCCAAGCGCAGTGGGCACCCATGATCACGCTGAGTTTGACCACTACGTACAAGGCATACACCATGCCACTGACACCCATGTAAAGCAAAGCGCCTGCAAACCACAGGCCGGGCATCATGAGGTAGTAAAAGAAATTATTGCGGTAAGTAATGCGAATGCTCATGTAAGCCGCGGAGTGATGCGCGCGGTGCAAAGGCCAAAGCAGCGGCGAGTGCGACAAGCGATGCCACCAGTATTGCGTGAGGTCGTCGCACAACAGCAATATGCCCACCATGACCCACCACGGCCAATCCGTGAGCACATCCTTGTACTCTGGCGCCAACCAAGCGCCTAATTTGGCCGTCGTGAGCATGGCCAAGGGCTGGGTGATGGCCACCAAGCTCAAAAACATGAACAGTTCTAACTTGGTATCGTTGGCAGTGGCCGTGACGGTGTTTTGATAGCGGCGGCTGATCAACTCCATGGCCGCAAATCCCAGAATCATGCTGAGCACCAGGATGTTCTGAATTTGCGTGGCGTTCATTTGAAATTAACCCAGTTGAGCCAAGGCTGCCTGCAAACCAGCCAGACCCCCCACCCGCTGATCGTTGATGAAAACTTGCGGCATTTGACGCACAGCTGGCCCACACTTTTCATAAAAAGCCATGCGCTCTGCTTCATCGTCAATTTTGATTTCTTCATAAGCCAAAGATTTGGATTTGAGAATCATTTTGACTGACTCGCATTGGGGGCAAGCCGACTTGGAATAGACAACAATTTTGAGGCTCATAGACTTGGCGGGGTATGACAAAGAATGGGGTGCAGAGTGAAATTCTAAGTGAGCAAGCTACTTTTCTTCAAAAGATGGCTTTTCTTACAATTTTGGCCCAGCACAGCCCTTGATTTAAATCATATGATAACCATTTGAACAGGTAGATACTGATCTTTGACCGCCCCGATATTCTTTTGGCGGCTACTCAAAAGGAGCTCAAAATGACACAGGTTTTTCAAGTAGAAGTAGAGAACATCAAGTGCGGTGGCTGCGAAAACTCCATCGTGAAGGGTATCCAAAGCGTTGCCAAAGTGACCGACTTGGTCATTGACCGCGAAAAGCAGCTGGTGAGCTTTTCTGGGGAAGAGTCCATCAAGCAACTCGTCATCGACAAGCTCAAATCGATGGGATACCCCGAAAAAGGCTCCGTTTCGGGGCTTGAAGCGGGCATTACCAATGCCAAGTCATTTGTCAGTTGCGCAATTGGCCGCATCACTTAACTCTGCATCACCACTTCTAAGCATGCATTGAGTTTGTGGGCAAGTTTGTGTGCATGGTTGTGTTCAAGGCATGCCACACAAAACAGAAACAAGCTCTCTGGCACCCTTCTGGGTCAATTCCCGCCCACGCCACACCGTGTGGGCATCCGATCGCACCATCACCAATGCGTGTTGGTATTCTGGCGGCACATGGACGGTGTCAGGCACTTCCAACACTTTCAAGGGCATACCCGCCAAGGCGGCGGCTTCGGTCAAGCAAGCGACTGAGGTTTCGTGGCCGGGCTTGAAACACAGCAAGGTATAGGCCTTGCCCAATTCATCGTAAAGCGAGCGCCCCTCGGCCAGCCAGAAGTGCGGTGCCCTGCAGCCCGGCACCGTGGAAGCCGTAAAACCACCCATGCTGTAGTCGGGTGCTTTTTCTTCGTCATAAACCATCACTGGCGATTGGTCGTAAAAGTATCCAAAGTTCAAGCCTGCGCAGCAATACTGCTGAACATTCAAGTCGTAAAGGTCTTGACCAAACGCAGCTCTGGCGGCTGCGCCCTCGGGCGAGCTGTCTTCCAAATTGGGCGGAATGTCTCGCCGCCGTTGGCTCATGGCATGCGCATGATCCATGGCAAACCTGGATACTTGTTCGGTAATGGGATGCCGTTCTTTTTCGTAGGCAAGCAAAGCTTGCGGCGATGCCCATGACTCGATTTGCGCAGACAAATGCCACGCCAGGTTGGCGGCATCTGCCAGCCCCGCATTCATGCCATAGCCGGCATAAGGCACCCACAAGTGCGCAGCGTCACCTGCGACAAACACCCGCCCTTGCTGCAATTTGTCGCTCACCAATCGTCGGCCAAACCAATCTTCTTTGCTCATCACTTCATAGTCGAAGTCCTGGCCAACGCCAAGGATGGTGCGAATGGCCCAATCGCGATCAACCGACTCAAAGTCGGCCTCGTGCTCGCGCAGGTAGTTGTGAATGAGCCAAATTTCTTGGCCATCGATGGCGTAGATGTTGCCGCTGCGCCGAGGATTGACCGTGAACATGGCCCAGGCCGGCGGTGCTTTCATATGCGCTATCAATTGGGGAGCACGAATGCAGGTGCTCTGCACGCGTTGCACCACCTCATCACCCACCAGCTTGGCACCCATGCCTTTTCGGACCATTGAACGGCCACCATCACAGCCCACCATGTAAGCGGCGGTCAAGTTGAATGCCGGGGATCCGGGTGAGTCTAGGTTTTGAATTTGCGCAGCAACCTGCTGTTCGTCTTGCGTGAAAGACACCACTTGGTGTCTGAACAAACAAGTGATCAGGCTTTGTTTTTGTACATGCCTTCTTAAGATGGGCTCAATGTACCTTTGGTTAATTCTGTGCGGTGGCTCAGGTGTCGGCCAATGGCCATCTGGCCCCGAGTGATCGGTCAGTCGGGTGTTTCTGCCAGGGATGTGAATTCTGGCAATCTCTTCTCCCAAGGTACTGGTTCGGTAAGACACATCGTGCGGATAGTTGTCTGGCAAACCAGCTGCACGCAAGTCTTGAGAAATGCCCAGTGATCTGAAAAGCTCCATGCTTCTGGCAGAGATGTGGTTGCACTTCACATCGGGCAAGGTCTCGGCTGTGCGCAATTCCACCAAGTAGCTGGCAATGCCGCGCTGGGCCAAGCAAAGCGCCATGGTCATGCCGACAGGACCCCCACCCACAATCAGAACCGGCGTATCCAATGGGTGTTTATCAGTCATAAGTCGATTTTCAAGGCGTCGTATTCAAACAACCAATCGTAGCGCCTTCTGACTTTTTCTGGCTCCCATTCAGAGCTCACGTAGTCGACCGCTTTGGCGGCGTCGGAGAGTTGAGGGTTGTGAAAGCGTTTGGCGTTGTCGCTAGATCGGTTCACGATGTCTGCAGTGCGCTGCCAACGCAATTTTTCAAATTGGGCAAACGCTTTTTCGGCTGTGTCTTGGGCACTCATGCAGCGTGCCATCACAGCCGCATCTTCAATGGCCATGTTGGCCCCTTGCGCTAAAAAAGGCAAGGTGGGATGCGCTGAATCGCCCACCAAACAAATAGCCCCTTGGGCCCAGCCTTTTTGAGGCGAGCGGCCAAGCAAAGCCCACTTGAATGGCTGCTCAATTTTGCGCATCAACTCGCCCACATCGGCATGCCAATGACCAAAGTCTTGAAGCAATTCTTCGTGAGTTCCCTGCTCTGTCCAAGATTCACCGCGCCAGCCATCTTTTTCAATGATGCCCACCACATTCATGAGCTGACCACCTCGCACAGGGTATGTGATGACATGCGCACCTGGCCCCACCCAATTGGTGCCCACTTGCGCCTGCAAATGTGCCGAAATGGTATGCACAGGAACCAGGCCGCGCCAAGCCAACAGACCGGTAAATTGGGCCTTGTCTTCGCCCAACAATTTCTCGCGCAAAATGGAATGGACGCCATCGGCTGCAATCAATCCATAGGCCTTGTGTTGGCTGCCATCTTGCAACTCAAAGCTGGCGCCATCGGAGTTACTTTTCGCAGAGACCACTCTGGCATTGAGCCTCACAGGCGCATCAGATCTGGCGTTGAATGCTGCCAACAAAACCTTGTGCAAATCGCCCCTGTGCACCATCCAATAGGGGGCACCAAAACGCGACAAGCAATCATCGCCAAGGTCAAACAACTTCCAGCGCTGCCCCGTGTTCCACATTCGAATTTCTTTGCCCTGAGCTTGGCACACCACGGCTTTCAAGGCAGGCTCTAAGCCCAAGCTTTGAAGCACGCGGGTGCCGTTGGGAGAAATTTGCAAGCCCGCACCCACCTCCCCCAATTGGGAGGCCTGCTCAAACACATCGACCTTCCAGCCTTGTTGCAACAAGGACAGTGCCGTTGCCAAGCCTGCGATACCCGCGCCAGCAATGGCAATTCTTTTTTCAATCATTCAGCTTTGATGTTGTTGTCTTTGGCCACTTGCGACCAAAGTTGAATTTCTTGCGAAATGGTTTTTGCAAAATCGGCAGAAGTTCCGCCAACGGGCCGGATGTCCAACTTGGCCATGCGCTCTTGCACATCGGGCAAGGCCATGATGCGTGCCACTTCCTCTTGCAAACGCTTCACGATGGGCGCTGGCGTTCCCGCGGGTGCCAATAAGCCACTCCAAAAGTTAACCGCAACATCAATGCCCTGCTCTTTCAAAGTGGGCACTTGGGGGTAGGCTGCAAGTCGCTGCTCAGAGGTCACGCCCAAGGCACGCAATTTGCCAGATTTAAGCAAAGCGGCAATGGGGCCAGAGTCAATCAGGGTCATTTGTACTTCTTGGGTGAGCACCGCATTGATAGAAGGGGCGCTGCCTTGATAAGGCACATTCAGGGCCCTCAAACCCGTCTTGGCCTTGACCAACTCCATGACCAACTGGAAGGATGCGGATGGGTATGAGTAGTTGAACTTGCCTGGATTGGCTTTGCTCATGTTCACCAGCTCGGCAAATGTTTTGGCTGGCGATGCTTCATTGACAGCCAAGATCATGGGGAACGAGCCTGCCAACGAAATGGGCGTCAAATCTGTGACGGGGTTGTATGCCAACTTGGCCACCAACGCAGGATTGAAAACAATGGGGCCACTGGCGGCCATGAGCAAGGTATAGCCGTCTGGCGCAGATTTCACCACCAACTCAGTACCCACTGCAGCGCCAGCACCTGGTTTGTTTTCAACCACCACCGGCTGACCCAAGGCAGGCGCTAATTTTTCAGCCAAAACGCGCGCCAAAATATCGTTGGCGCCACCAGGTGCGTAAGGCACCACAATGCGAACCGCCTTGTTGGGCCAAGCGCTTTGCGCTTGAGCCACACCACACACACTGGCCATCATGAGCACGGCCATGCCCACCAGGGTCTTGCGCTTGTGGGCAAAAAGATTTGATTTTTTCATAGGTGTCTCCTGTTGATCTGATTCAAGGGTGATATTGAGATGGAAAAAATGGGCAGTTGTTTTAGAGCGGCGTGATGCGAACATGCAGCAGCGCGCTCTGACCTGCATCCAAGGCCGCCAAACAGCGTGCAATGGCAGCATCGGTTTGTGAGGGATCCACCAGTCTTTCGCCATGAGCGCCCGCTGCTTCGGCAATGGCCGCAAAGTCGGTGCCGTACCCCAAGTCGGACGCAAACTGATTGCTGCTCTTGGCCTCGCCTTGCGGGTACATGCGCAGGGTTGACTCCTTCACAGCCGACCAACCCCCATTGTCCAAAAGCACCGTCAAGATGGGCAAGTTGTATTGACGAGCAACCGCATACACAGAACTTGGATTGCTGAAGTAAAAAGAGCCATCGCCCACAAAATGAATGACACGGCTTTGGGCTTGCGCCAACTTGATACCTAGGGCGGTGCCTGCAGAAAAGCCCAGCCCGCCGCCCGACAAGCCCATCAAAGTACCAGGGAGCTCACGCGGAATTTGCTCAAACACCGCCATGGTGTTGCGAATCGCTTCGTTCAAGACAACGTCTTCCGAGCGAATTTGCTGGCCAATGGCGCCACACAGAAAATGCGGGTTGATGGCATTGAGCTTGCCTGGCTCCTTGGCCATGGCCGCTGCTCTTTGTTGATTTTTCTCGTGCTCTGCTTTGATAAGCAAACTGCGTTGATTGGCCTTGGCCTTGAACGCAGGCGTTGCAGTTTGTTCGATGAGGTCGATCAATTGCGTGAGCAGTCGAACGCTGTCGCCCTCAATGCGTGCATTCAACGGAAAGCCCCACATGGGAATGTCTCGCTTGATGGCATCGACATCCATCTGCGCCCAGTAAGCCTTGGGATTGACGCGCGTGGTTTTTGGAATCCAGGGCACATCGACATCCAGCATCAAACCAAAATCGGCTTGCTCTGTGAAAGCAGCAGGGTTGTAGCCCGCAAAAAAAGGTGAATTGCGCCTTATGTTCAAGTAGATTGAATTGAACTCACAAACGCGCATGCCACACAAGCTGGCCAGCTTTTCAATCAAGGCAGGCGCCGCATGGTTTCGGCCAGCATAGGCGGTGACCAACATGGGGTTTTCAGCGGCCATGAGTTTGGCTGCAATCTGCTCAATGGCGGCGGTATCAGCGCCTTGCGCCTTGACAGGCAAGTGATTTTGCTGGCCATACGCACCCATGCTTTGAGCATCGACAGGCGCCGCCAACACCTCTCTAGGCAAGGTGAGGTAAACCGGCCCTGTAGGGTCACTTTGCATCACAGCGCCCGCCCTTGAAATTACTTCGTGCGCCATGGAGGGCCATGCCAAGTTGTATTCCCACTTCACATAAGGCCGAACCACACTGGCTTGATCGAAAGGCTCTTGGATGAAGTGCACATAGGTGTCGCGCCCACCGGTGGCACTGTCAAAGGTGCTCATGGGTGCGCGGCCTGCAATCAACAACACGGGAATGCGGGTGCGACACAAATTGTGCAAGCCCATGGCTGCATTGGCGGTGCCTGCATCTACGTGCACCAACACCGCTTGGCCTCGCCCTGTTGCCACGGCATAGCCCCCGGCCATGTGAACAGCGGTATTTTCATGAGGGCACAAAATGACTTTTGGAAATTCGCGTCCTTGCTCACGCCAATGAGCCATCTCCTCAATGAGTGGCGCGTGATCGGTACCTAAATTGCAAAACAAATACTCAATGCCAAGATCGACCAAGCCTTGAAGCAAGTCATGGGAAGCGGTGCGGGTGTAGTTTTCTGACATTGTTATTTGGTGAGTAGGCCAGCAGACTTGACCACTGGCAGCATGGCTTTGAGTTCAGTCTCAATTCTTTGACGAACAACTTCTGAGCCGCCACTGTCACTCTCATGGCCCAACTTGCTAAAGGCCTCTTTTGTGCTGGGCATGTCCAGAAACTTTTTGAGCTCTTGGCTCACCCGATTCACAATGCTTGCAGGCGTTTTGGCAGGTGCGTAAAGCGCTAACCAAATTTCAAATTCTGTGCCCGGAAAACCTGCTTCTGCCAAGGTAGGCACCTCAGGCATAAATCGCGACCGCTGCGCTGAAGCCACTGCCAAGGCTTTCAGAGTGCCTGCTTGAATTTGACCTCGCACAGGCGCAAGATCTGCCATGACCATCACCACTCGACCTGTGACCAAATCGGAGATGGCAGGCGGAAAGCCTTGATAAGGGACATGGATCATGTCAACGCCAGCACTTTGTGTGAGCATGGCCGTTCCCACATGGCCCATAGAGCCGACGCCATTGCTGGCGTAAGGAAGTCTGCCTGGTTTTGATTTGGCATCGGCCATCAAATCTTTCAGGGAGTTGTAATTGTTGACAGGCGAAGTGATCAAGAAAAACGGCAAACGCGAAACCATGCTCACTGGCGCAAAATCAAGTTGGGGGTCAAAGGGCAATTTGCCTGGGTGCGTGAGAGGCAGCAAGGACATGGTGGAACCTCCAGTGAGCAGGAAGGTGTAACCATCGGGTGCTGCACGCGATACTATTTCAGCCCCAATCACGGTGCCACCCCCTGGCTTGGGGTCGACCACCACCGATTGCCCTAAAACAGTGTTGAGGTGTTGGGCCACCAATCTGGCAGCCGCATCAACGCCGCCGCCTGCTGGATAAGGCACCACAAGGCGAATAGATTTGGCTGGCCATTCTTGAGCCAAGCTTAAAAATGGGGCCAAGCACCCAAGCAAGCAAACGCTTAAAAGGCGGCATAAATGTTTTTGCATAGCGGGATTGTTCCAAGAAAAGATCGGTACGCCACGCTATCACGCTACTGTGTTTGAGAAAATGATGGAAACCCCAATTTTGGGAGCATTCCTCACATTGATGCGGAACTGAATTCTTATCAAATTCATTAGCTTCAGTGCCAAGTTCAAGCCCCAATTGCAATCAATGTGTCTCACAGTTAAAGTGATTTGATTGAAGGAGTTTTTATGCGCAAAAGTTTTTTGGGATCAATGGTTTTTCTAATGAGTGCCTTGTTGGGCTCGCTCTATTCTGGTTTGGCTTTTGCCCAAACTGCCGATTACCCCAACAAGCCCATCAAAATTGTGGTGACCTTCCCACCGGGCGGCAGCTCGGATGCCATCATTCGAATTTTGTCAACACGCCTGAATGACAAATTAGGACAGCCTTTGGTCATCGACAACCGGCCTGGCGCCGGTGGCAACATTGGTTTGAGTGTGGTGGCCAAGGCCGCGCCCGATGGCTATGTGTTGGGTGTGGGTGCTGCTGGCGGGCTCACTGCCAACGTCAGCCTGTATCCACAAATGCCATTTGATGTGGCCAAAGATTTTCAGCCCATCACCATGTTGGCGGCCATTCCCTTTGTGCTCGTAGGTCACCCTTCTGTGCCTGCTGACAATATCCAGCAACTCATTGCTTATGCCAAATCGCAAGCAGGCAAAGTGTCCATTGGCCATGGCGGCAATGGCACGGCCATGCATCTCTCTTCAACCTTGTTCACGCAAATGGCCGATCTCAAATTGATCGAAGTGCCCTACCGAGGCTCTGGCCCTGCCGCCATGGACACCTTGTCTGGGCAAATTCAGCTGTCAATCACTGACCTGGCTGCAGCCCTGCCTCACATCAAAGCAGGCAAATTGAAAGCCTTCGCTGTCACCAGCCCCAAACGCTTGAGCAACTTGCCCGATGTGCCCACACTTGCAGAGAGTGGCCTCACAGGCTACGACTCCACCGGCTGGTTTGGCTTGGTGGCCCCCGCAGGAACACCGGCCAGCATTATTCAGAAACTCAACACAGAGTTCACCGCTGCTTTGAACGACGAAGGCATCAAATCACAAATGCGACAAAGTGGCATGGAGCCTGTAGCCACCACCACAGAGGGGCTAGACGCATACATCAAAAGTGAAACTCAAAAGTGGGGCAGAGTGATTCGCCAAGCCAACATCAAACTCAACTGAAGTACCGCATGACACAGAATTTCAACAGCGACGTTTTGGTCGTTGGCGCTGGCCCCGTTGGCTTGACCTTGGCCATGGATTTGGCTCAAAGAGGCGTGAAAGTACTGGTTGTGGAGGTGCGAAAATTTGCAGAGCCCCCCAATGTGAAGTGCAATCATGTGTCGGCTCGAAGCATGGAACACTTTCGCCGCTTGGGTGTTGCACCTACATTGCGCAACGCAGGCCTCCCTGCAAACTATCCCAATGACGTGGTTTTTAGAACGTCGATGACGGGCATTGAACTCACTCGAATACCCATTCCGTGCCGTGAAAACAGATATATCGAAACAGGCGGCCCCGACACCGATTGGGACACACCCGAGCCGCCACATCGCATCAACCAAATTTATTTGGAACCTTTGCTGTTAAAGCATGCTGTAGCGCAAGAGGGTGTGACGCTTCTCAATCGCACCCAGGTCACAGATTTTGTTCAGGATGACCACGGCGTCAATGTCACACTTCTCAACCTTGACACGCAAGAGACTCAACTGGTGCGCGTGAAGTATGTGGGCGGCTGCGATGGCGGAAGCTCTTTTGTGCGCAAAAAAATAGGCGCCAAACTGGAAGGCACCGAAGTGATTCAACGGGTGCAGTCCACCCACATTCGAGCACCCCAATTGGCCAGCATGTTGCCCGGCAAACCAGCTTGGTGCTATTACTCTGTGAACACGCGCAGGTGCGGTACTGTGTTTGCCATTGACGGCCAAGAAACTTGGCTTGTGCACAACCACCTTCACCCCGACGAACCAGAATTTGACTCGGTCGATCGAGATCAATCCATTCGCAACATCTTGGGTGTCAACTCGGATTTCAAATATGAAATTATCACCAAGGAAGATTGGGTGGGCAGACGCTTGCTGTCCAACCGTTTCCGAGATAGACGGGTCTTTTTAGCCGGCGATGCAGCGCATCTATGGGTACCCTACGCAGGCTACGGCATGAATGCCGGCATTGCCGATGCCACCAACTTGGCTTGGCTGTTGGGTGCTGCGGTGAATGGCTGGGCGCACCCCGATATTTTGAATGCGTACGAAGCTGAGCGACACCCCATCACCGAGCAAGTGTCTCATTTCGTCATGAACCATGCGCAAAAGATGATCAAAGCCCGGCGTGCTGTGCCGCACAACATCGAAGCAGCCGACGCCGAGGGTGAGGCAGCAAGGCAACTGATTGGCACAGAGGCCTACGATTTGAACGTGCAACAATTTTGCTGCGAAGGTTTGAACTTTGGATACTTCTACGAGAAGTCGCCCATCATTTCGCACGAGTCAGAAGCGGCGCCCGCTTACAGCATGGGATCCTTCACACCCTCTACGCTTCCTGGCTGCAGAGCGCCCCATTTTTGGCTCAATGACGGCACATCACTTTATGACTTGCTGGGAAATGGCTATAGCCTGCTTCGATTTGATCAGGGCATTGATGTGAAAGAGCTGCTGCAAAAATCAGCCGCTCACAACATCCCGCTGAATGTCATTGATCTGCACGATCAAAGTCAGCGGTCTGCCGCATACCAACACGCATTGGTGTTGTGCAGAACCGATCAGCACGTGGTTTGGCGCGGCAATGAGTTGCCGCAGTCCATACCGCAGTTTGTATCGTTTCTTCAGGGTATGGCTGCTTAAAAGCCAGCGAAGTTTTGTGCGAGGCTAGGGCCTCAAAAACATTTGTTTGACAGCCTCGCACGCCTTGACCCTTTGCGGCTCGTCTGAGTGGTTCAATTCACGCAAGGGGCCATTCAGCATTTTCTTCATCATGCCCATTGAAAGCGACTCTAAAACGCTTTCAATGTTTTGGCCTTTGTCGAGCAGTTTGCGAGCACGCAACACCTCCGCTTGACGCCAAGCGTCAGCTTGAAAATTCAACTCTTGAATGAGCGGCACTTGGTTGCGGTGCGCCAACCAAGTCATGAATTTCTGCACGCCATCGTCAATGATCACTTCTGCATTGACCACGGCTGCTTGTCTGTGCACCTGCCCGCTGTTGATCACTTCTGTGAGGTCGTCTACGGTGTAGAGGTAAACGTCGCGAAGGTCTTTGACCTCTGGCTCAATGTCCCGCGGTACCGCCAAATCGACCATGAAAACAGGCTTGCTTTTTCGCTTGCGCAAAGCGCTTTTAACGGCCCCCAGTCCAATCAAGGGCAAGGTACTGGCTGTGCAACTGATGACGATGTCAAATTCGTGCAAACGCTTGGGCAGATCGACCAATGAAAGCGCTTGGCCGCCATGGGCTTGCGCCAAGGCGCTCGCCCTGTCGGCAGATCGATTGGCAATGGTGATCGATTTGGGCGACTTGGCTGCAAAGTGCGCAACGCACAACTCAATCATTTCGCCTGCGCCCACAAACAAGATATTGGTTTCTTTGAGGTTCTCAAAAATACGCCCCGCCAAGCGAACTGCAGCGGCCGCCATGCTGATGGAATGCGCCCCAATTTCTGTCGTGCTTCTGACCTCTTTGGCCACCGCAAAGGACCGCTGGAACAATTGATTGAGCGTGGTACCCAAGGCGCCCGAGTCGCTGGCCATTCGCACCGCTTCTTTCAATTGCCCCAAAATTTGAGACTCGCCCAAGACCATAGAGTCGAGGCCACTGGCCACGCGAAACGCGTGCCGTGCTGAGGCATCGCCTTCAAAGCGATAGGTGTGTGAGGCCAAGACATTGACTTGCGTATTGCCTGCATCGGCCAACCACTTCAAAGTTTGCGGAATTTGAACTTCGTCGCCTGCACAATAAATTTCTGTTCGATTGCAAGTGGACAAAATGGCCACTTCTTTGTGGGTGGCAAAGCTTTGCCTCAAACCTTTGAGGGACTGATCTAATTTTTCTGACGCAAACGCAAAGCGTTCACGCAAATCAATGGGGGCGGTTTTGTGATTCAGCCCTAAGGTCCAAACAGCCATTTAGCCCACCGCTCTCAAAACTGGGGAGGCCTTCAATTCAGGCCAGCATGCTTCTATGCGCTTTTGAATGCCTGGGGCAGTCAAGCCATATTGCTGCATCAATTTTTGCGGGTCGCCATGCTCTGTGAATTCGTCTTCAAAGCCCACCACCAACACTGGCATGACAATGCCCATGTCTTGCAAGGCCTCCATCACAGCAGCGCCTGCACCGCCTTTGCGAGTAGCGTCTTCCAGAGTCACTATCCGTTCGTGTGACAGCGCAATTTGCTTCAATGTTTCAACATCCAGGGGCTTGGCCCAACGCATGTTCACCACTGTGGCGTTGAGGGTCTCTGCTACTTTGAGCGCCTCGTAGAGCAAGGGTCCAAAAGCCAGCAGGGCTGTGCCTTGGCCTTCGCGTCTCACCTCTGCTTTGCCAAAAGGCAAGGCCTGTAAATCGGTGCCAATTTTTGCACCCACCCCCGCACCCCTGGGGTACCGAACCGTGACAGCATGGTCTTGCTCATAGGCCGTTGTGAGCAATTGACGGCACTCAGCCTCGTCGGCAGGACAAGCAATGCTCATGTTGGGAATGCAGCGCGTGAAAGCAATGTCGTACATGCCAGCATGTGTCGGGCCGTCGGCGCCCACAATGCCAGCACGATCAAGTGCAAACACCACGGGTAAGTTTTGCAGGGCCACATCGTGAATCAATTGGTCGTAGGCGCGCTGCAAAAAAGTTGAATAAATGGCCACCACTGGCTTCAAACCTTCGCATGCCATGCCCGCCGCAAAAGTGACGGCGTGTTGCTCGGCAATGCCCACATCGTGATAGCGATGGGGATACTGTTGACTGAAGCTGACCATGCCAGAGCCTTCGCGCATGGCTGGTGTGATACCTACCAAGCGCTCATCTTTGGCAGCCATGTCGCACAGCCATTGACCAAATACTTGTGTGAATGTGGGCTTGGCGGGAACGGACGGAGCAGCGCTCACAAGGCCTACAGCGGGGTCGAATTTGCTGGGGCCGTGATAGGCCACAGGGTCGGCTTCCGCCTTGGCATACCCTTTGCCTTTTCGCGTGACCACGTGCAAAAACTGCGGGCCGGGTTGGTTGTACAAACTTTGCAGCGTGTCAACCAAGTCATCCAAATTGTGACCATCTACAGGGCCTGTGTATTCAAAGCCCAAGTTTTCAAACATCGTTTGGGGTTGAATAAAGCTTTGCGTTTGCTGCTCAATCATTTGCGCCAAGGCATACAGCGGCGGCGCATTTTTGAGGACTTGCTTGCCAATTTTCTTGGCGTCGGCATAAAACCGGCCGCTCATCAGTTCATGCAAGTAGTGGTTCAGGGCGCCCACAGGCGGGCTGATCGACATGTCGTTGTCATTCAAAATGACCAGCA
>Ga0315907_10002578_pt1 | contig 22544 bp, 22 predicted proteins | sample LakEriMetagenome_3_FD_203525 | JGI IMG/M metagenome (GOLD analysis project Ga0315907, IMG submission 203525) | Freshwater fungal communities from buoy surface, Lake Erie, Ohio, United States - Buoy 12 MA123 | ecosystem: Environmental > Aquatic > Freshwater > Lake > Lake biofilm | place: USA...
TGTTTTTATTTTTTTTATTCCATTCGAAGATTAAGGGGCCTAATTTAACTTGTGAGATAGAGCGGTCCTCTTGTCGTTTATATTTAATCCCAATTGACTGATTGAACCATTTGGTTTCGCGCTCCAACACCAAGGCATTGTCTTCTCGATCGAAAACACGTTCAATTAAACGTTCTTTTATCCAGGAGCGCAAGGTTTTCTCATTATTCTTAGGTGCTTCAATCTGAGTTAATTCATTCATTGGCTTTTGTAACGAATCGATAGATACCCGGGTTGTACTAAGCGCAGGCGCGATCTCGTCCTTAGAATACGCGTCCGGATGCAAGATGCAGTCCCTGCTTGAAGAAACGATAATTCCTTTAATCGGAGTTGGCACCGATAAATCCATGGTACCTTCTACTGTTTTGGTCGGAAAGGAAATATCCGGTTGAGCGGTTTGCGCTTCGTAGATTTTTTTTGTTTTTTCTTTGAACTTACTGGTTGGTTTATTTACTCCCGACTCATTGGATTTAAATGGAAACAGGAACAACATCAAGCCAAGGAATACGGCAGCGGCAGCCATTGAGGCAGTAAGCCACCAACGTGTAGGTTGCTCCTTGTATAACACCTTTTTTTCAAGAAACTCATACGGCTCAGGCACAAGATACGTGGCTGAAAATTCGGTGTGTAAGGTTTTCCATGTCCTGTTAGCTTCGATTTGTTGTTCAACCCATTGTGCATCCGAAGCATTCAACAATCCTTCTTTATAGGAAAGAAGTAAATCTTGTTTTGGATCATTTAAAATCGACTCATGCGCAGGAAATTTCAAACCATCTTTAGTTTGAAGAAAAACCTCGCTAGGCATCAGGGTAGGTAAATCCTCAGGAACATCGATGTTGTTAATTAGGCAAAATGCTAAAAACTCATGTGTTGCCTCTTCAGACAAGGTTCCATCGAACAATTCTATGAACCACACTTCTATTGGAGTATTTTGATAGGTCATAGGATTAATTCTGGGTTAACTAACAAGCTGCGCAACGTTTGCCGCGCTCGAAAAATATACACTTTCACCTGTTGTTCCGTAAGGGAGGTAATCGCCCCTATTTCATCGTAACTATATCCTTCATAGTCTCTTAAAAGGACCACATGGCGTTGAATATCTGGCAATTTAGCAATCGCTTCTTCAAGCGTCTTCTTTAAATCAATTGATTCAGTAAACACGAGGGAATCACTCGACGAAAGGTGCTCACGAAAGGTGGCGCTTAATTTGGCTCTTCGGGCACGGTCAATGAGTGCATTGCTAACGATTTGAAACAAATAGGCTTTAGCTTTACTTGCGTCAATCTGATCTTTTTTAATCCAAAGTTTTTCAAATGCATCCTGAACAAGGTCTTTCGCCTGTTCGGAATCCCGTGTATTTTTCAACGCGAAGCGATAGATTCCATCGGCAAAGCTATCTACCCATTCATTATATAACACACGACTCATTATTCAAAGGACGAACAAGTAAGCGAAAAGTTACTAGTACAATACTTTAATGGATATGGATTTATCTGATGTTAGATTTACCGAACACTCCTCAAAGGAAGGAACAGATAACACCGGTTTTTTATTATTCGAGAAGCCATATCCTTCCGTTGGAATTCCAAAGAAATTCTTATCGCATTTATCGTTGTTGTTTTCATCGTGATAAATACAAACTCCGTATTTCTTTTCTGGCAAATTATAGAAGGTACAGCTCACTTCGCTGCCGGTAGTTTTCTTACGGATTTTGCGACACGTACCTCCGACCTCGGCGTATTTTGACGGATCATCAAATAACCCAACTTCAATGGATCCTTTTGTCCCAACAATTCCGGTAACCTTGACGGTTAGGTTAAATTCTTTTCGTTTCGTTTCAATTGGACTAATAGACAAAAACAAAAAAGCCAAGAGTAAAAATCCTAAAAAACGCATATCAATCCGGTAATTCAGTGTTAAAAATTTTATCCCACCAAACAAAAATGGAAGAATAGTTACCGTCCAAGTGAGAATGATGATCGTCGTGATGTTTGGTTTTAGAAATCAATGGAATTTTACTTAAGATTGGTAGATTCAAATCGGAATGTAAATGAATCTCACGCAAATTGCGAATTGCCCCGAAGATAAGCACGGTGAAAATAGAGATGGGTGAAAGCAATCCGATCACTATAAACCCAAGAACTGGACCAATAAATCCGAGCATCCATTCTAAGGGGTGATTATATAGATATTCCAGTGGAAACGGGGGACTTGCACGGTGATGAATGGAGTGGATTTTACCTAACAGGAATTTATTCTCATGCAGTAATCGGTGGTAAAAATAAAAGAATACATCTTCTACCAGGAATATCCCCAAAACTTGCAGGGCCAGAATCCACCAAGCCGACCAGCTTGTTTCTAACCAGGGAAAAATTACATATGACCCAACACCCGCCAACACGAATAACATGGATAAATTAAGAAGGTACAAGGGCATTCGTTTGAAAAAAATTCCTTTTTGGTACTTTTTATCTTGAATGCGGTATTTCTTAAACCAATCCGTATAGATAATCATCAAGGAATATACCAATCCAAACAGGTTGTTTATGAGTAATAAACCGAGGATTAAGGAGCTAAAAGTCAAGGCAGTCATCGGAGAGCAAATAGGTTATACATTTTTGAATTTTCTAAGCCTTCTTCTTGTTCCACCACCTGACGTGAGAACCCCTGTTTACTAAGCAATTGCTTTACTTGATCGAGTCTTCCGTCTTCGTCATGTACTTCAATTACCATGGATTTAATTTTATCCCAATGTTCTTCACCGATTCCCATCAAGGTATCCCATTCAGCGCCTTCGCAATCAATTTTCATTAAATCAATTCGATCCAGGTTGTGGTTTTTAATTACTTCCGCAATGGTAGTTAATTTGCACGTAACGGTATGTCTACCTTTGACCAAATATTTCGCAATAAGCCCCGAAAACATGGTAGGGATCCAGCGCATCCAGCGCATGCTTTCTGGTGGATTTTTCATGGTACTTTTCACTGCTTCTTTAAACGCACCAGGATTCTCATCCCACTGCTCAGGATGAGCAGTTGATAGCGCTGGAGTGTTTGGGAAATAGGTAAAGGTGGCTTGCCCTAGTGACGCAGAAACTCCTTCTTCGATAACCACCATTCTTCCGTCACCGTGAAGGGATGCATTGGCTCGAAGTGCATCCGCAATTTCCGGAATGGGTTCAAAGCAAAACACCTTAACCTCTGGCGCTTTTTGAAGTACTCTGACACCGAAAACACCCACATTGGCGCCCACATCAAACACTATATCACCAGGATTAATTTGAATTCCATGTTGAAGATATCCTTCCACATGATGGTCTAGCATTCTAGCTTCTGGCTTACGAATGCAATGGATTGGAGTGCCGTCGGCAAGTTTGGTTAGCATTGCCTAAAAGTACAAAATTTTGAATTGAATATCGGTTGAAGTAAATTAAAATTTCACGGGTTGATGCCCAGAAACAAACATCTTTGCTCCAAAACGACACAGCCTTATTATACGAGCATTATACCCAGGTTCCGTAACAAAACAGCCTAAACTTCGGCCGATTCTTCCATGCTTCGCAAGAAAGGCATAGGAAGCATAAGATCCTCCATGAAATACAATTCCGCGGGCGTATGCGTTGTCATTCACCCCAGGTTCTAACCCATGCAAGCGCATGGCTAATCCTTTTTCCCCTTGATAAATTTTTCCAGTTCTAAATTCACCAAAGCAGCTCATGTTAGTCTCAGGGTCGTTGCTGAAGTGTTCTGTTATTAGCTCTCCTGAATTTTTTCCATGCGCTACTCTACAATGTACCATTACTTTTTTATTCCGTACCACCCAAAGTCTTTTACTGCTGGATGGCAGCCGAAAATCCACAAGAATGACAGTGCCTGATTCAGGAATCTTTGCCTGAAGGTCTAAGGGTACAGCGAAAAGCGGATCTTTACTCGCCTCTTTAATTTCTTCGGGCAAAAATTCCGAACGCATACCAACGAATACATACTTCCAGCTATATTCATCCACCGTGGATTGCCATTGAATGGATGCACTCAACAAGGCTAAGGAAAAAAGGAGAAGGAAACGAAACATGGGAGAATAATTCGAGAAGTGTTTATGGTTACGTTTATTGCTCTAAAAATGGATAACGATAATCCGTTGGCGTGACAAATGTTTCTTTTATGGTGCGTGCAGAAACCCAACGCAATAAATTCATTGCTGCTCCGGCTTTGTCATTGGTACCCGACCCCCTTGCTCCTCCGAAGGGCTGTTGTCCGACCACTGCTCCAGTTGGCTTATCATTAATGTAAAAATTACCTGCGGCATTTTCCAAGGCCTTGGTCGCTAAATCAATCGCGTAGCGATCTTTGGCCATAATTGATCCGGTGAGCGCATATTCCGAAGTTGCGTCAACCAAGGTTAGTGTTTCTTCAAACTGGCTATCCTCGTATACAAAAATGGTTAAAACAGGTCCGAAAATCTCTTCGACCATCGTTCTAAATGCAGGGTTTGTAGTAACCACCACGGTTGGATTAATGAAATATCCAGTACTTTTATCATAGGTTCCTCCTGCAATGATTTCCGCATCGGACTGCCCCTTACAAAAATCTATATATCCGGCAATTTTATCGAACGCGCGTTCATCAATTACGGCATTTACAAAATTCGACGTGTTACCCGGGGTTCCAATATTAAACGAATTAACTTGCTCTACTAAGGATTGCTTAACCGCAGGCCAAATGGAAGCTGCAATGTATGCACGAGAAGCCGCAGAACATTTTTGTCCTTGGAATTCAAAGGCACCACGAGCTAAGGCCGTAGCTACTTCGAGTGGATTTGCAGACCCATGGGCAACCACAAAATCCTTACCTCCTGTTTCACCCACAATGCGCGGATAACTTCTATATTTTTCCAGGTTTGATCCAATCGTTTTCCAAAGGGCTCGAAACACTGCGGTAGAACCGGTAAAATGTAATCCCGCAAATTCTTTGTGATTAAAAACGATATCCCCTGCCGTTGGTCCATCTACCGTTACCATATTAATCACACCATCCGGAAGCCCCGCCTCTTTAAATAATTCCATAATTATTTGCGCAGAATACACTTGAGTTTCAGCCGGTTTCCACACTACGACATTACCCATCATGGCTGGAGCGGCGCATAAATTTGCAGCGATTGAGGTGAAATTAAACGGTGTAACGGCAAACACAAACCCTTCCAGTGGACGATATTCCAAGCGATTCCACATGCCTGGTAAGGATTCCGGTTGTTCTTTATAAATCTGCGTCATGTATTGCACATTGAACCTAAAGAAGTCAATCAATTCACAGGCTGCATCAATTTCTGCTTGAAAAACATTCTTGGATTGGGCCAGCATGGTAGAGGCATTCATTCGGTCTCTAAACGGACCCGCCAACAGGTCTGCCGCTCTCAAGAAAACGGCGGCCCGATCTTGCCATGGTAAATTCGCCCAAGCTGTTCGTGCTTCCAACGCTGCATCGATTGCCGCGTGCACATGAGAAGAATCTCCGTAGTTAAAATGACCTATTGTTTTTTCATGCTCATGCGGTGGAGCCATGCGTTTTTTAGCTTCGGTTCGAATTTCTTTTGACCCAATATACATGGGAATATCAATTGGATGTTGATGATACATTCGCTCATACTCCTTCAACAAGGCCGCGCGTTCAGGAGATCCTTTCGCATAAGATTTAACCGGTTCATTGACGGCTTTGGGTACATTAAAAAAAGCGTTTGACATGGTACTGTTTTTAACAAAGGTAAAACAAAAAAGCTAAGCGTTAAGTACCTAAAATCACACAAGGGAAGAATTAGATTGAATCCCATAGGAAATAAATAAAAGCTACCTTTGCACCATGCTTTACTTGTCTAGAATACAGTTATTAAATTTCAAGAATCACGAATCCTTGGATTTAGAACTGAGCAGTAATGTTAATGCGATTGTAGGAAAGAACGGCATGGGTAAAACCAACATTCTTGATGCCATATACTATTTGAGCATGTGCAAATCCTACTTAAACAGTATGGACCGGCAAAACATCAAGTTTGATCAAGCCTTTTTTAGTATTCATGGGCAATGGATGCTTGACGGACAAGAGAGCAGTGTAGTTTGTGCCGTAAAGGCGGGCGCAAAAAAGGTGGTAAAGAAGAATAAGGTAACCTATGAGAAACTATCCGACCACATTGGTTTATTTCCTGTGGTTTTCATTTCACCATATGATGGGGATTTAATTGCAGACGGGAGTGAAACGCGGAGAAAATGGATGGATGGGATTATTTCGCAAATCGACAAAGGGTACTTAGAAGATTTAATCGCCTATCAACGGGTTTTGGAGCAACGAAATGCCCTTCTAAAACAACTCGCCTCGGGGAACGGAACCACCGATAACCTGGAGGTATGGAATCACTCACTCGCGCAATACGGCATGCGAATTCACGCGCGGAGGCAAACCTTTATTGAGGAATTCACACCGATTTTCGACCGAAACTACAGGGAAATAGGGACGAAAAATGAAAGCATTGAAATTCACTATAAATCAGATTTTCAAAAAGGAGATTTCATAGCCTTACTCGGGGAGAACGAACGGCGAGATCTTATTTTTCAGTACACCACCGTTGGAGCGCACAAGGACGATTTACTCTTTAATTTAAACGCTAATCCCGTAAAAAAATACGGGTCACAAGGGCAGCAAAAATCTTTCATCTTGGCGCTTCGCCTTGCACAGTACCATTACCTGCATTCCCATTCTGGAAAAAAACCGGTGCTCTTACTGGATGATATTTTTGATAAGCTCGACCACAGTCGGGTGCAAAAGATTATTGATTTGGTGAGTAACGAAGTGTTTGGGCAGGTTATCATCACGGATACAGAAATAACCAGGCTTCAAGAACTTTTAGTGAATCGCGTAGCTGATTTTCGTATCTTTGAGTTACCCCTTACAGCAAACCCATGAAATCAAAGATTGAAGAATTTAAGCGCACCGCGGATAACCAACCCTTAAAAGAGGTTATGGATCGCTTGTTTAAAGTCTACAACTTGGAGTCCAGATTAAAGGAAGTAGATTTAATCAATGCCTGGCCTGAACTGATGGGGCCTGCAGTGGCGCATCGCACCAAAAATATTTTTCTTAAAGGCAGTGTCCTTCACGTTCAAATAGACTCCTCTGTAGCGCGTGAAGAATTGGCGAACGGGAAACAAATCATCATCGATCGAATGAATGCTTACGCGGGAAGCATCCTTATTACGGATGTTTGGTTTTCTTAAAAAACTGTTAATCTTCCTACATTTTTTGAGTAAACGATGTGAATCCCCTATTTTTGCAGGGATGAAAACAACGGGTCTCTTATTTTTTCTGGTATTTTTTGGAATAACGTTCAAAAGTACGGCCCAGCTCAAACCAATTTACAGCCAAGCAGACTATGCGTTTTGGTTGCATTTACCTGCGGACAGCATCCTTAAAGCCAAACCCCCTGTGTTAATTTTCCTACACGGAAAAAGCTTATCGGGAACTGACTTGACGCGTGTAAAGCGCTACGGTGTAATTTCTGAAATTGAAAAAGGCAGAAAAATTCCAGCAGTGGTCGTGGCGCCCCAAACCAACAACGGTTGGGACCCAATCAAGGTCATGAGTGTCTTATCTTTTGTAAAAAAGAACTTCGATGTGGACACGAATCGGGTATATGTAGTAGGCATGAGTATGGGAGGATACGGCACCTTGAATTTTGCGGGTAAATATCCGGAGCACGTGGCTGCAGCGGTAGCATTGTGCGGTGGAGGGAACATCACGGACGGCTGTAATTTAGCCACCGTTCCCCTGTGGATTCAACATGGCACCATGGATCAAGCGGTTCCAATTTCAGAATCGGAAAAAATTGTTCGAGCCATAAAAAATTGCAATGGGGGTGAAAACCTAAAATACACTGCCCTCAAAGGAGCTGATCACGGAGACTTAGAAAAAATGTTCAGAACGGATGAATTGTACACGTGGCTTTTTCAATTCACCAAGCAGGCACAAGAATAAGATGCGTTCACTCCTGATTTGGATTGCCTTCATATATTCCTCAGGCTGCCTCAGTCAGCCCCTAGATTTTCAAGACTCAGAAAATTGGTTGGTATTACCTGAAAAAAAACCAAGCTTTGTAGATGCGAATGCGCTTGATTCAACTTGGATTCGTGCGGTGGATGTTTTCTATATATTCCCAACCCTACTCATTGATTATACTGATCCGCGTTGGAACGCAGAGATGAACGATATCGATTGGAAGCAAGAGGCGCTTGACAAGGCCTTTCGTTTTCAAGGAAGTGCGTGGCTTGAATGCGGTAGAATGTTCGCTCCCTATTACCGACAGGCACATCTCAAAGCGTATGATTCAATTCAAGGAAGGGGAAGAGATGCCCTGTTATTTGCCTATGAAGATATTCGCGCATCATTTACAGAATACTTAGAAAAATACAATGAAGGAAGGCCATTTGTACTTGCCGGACACAGTCAGGGATGCACGCAACTCATGTTGCTAATTAAAGAATTTATTGATGATAAACCCTTGTCGAAACAATTGATTGCTGCCTACATGCCGGGAATCGGGTTGGACAGCAACGAATTTCACACCATTCCATTCATGACTCAAGCAAATCAAGTTGGTGGATTTGTTACTTGGAATACCATGAATAACCAGGCGGACGATGACTTGTACCCGTTGTGGTACAAAGGTAAGGCGTGCATCAATCCAATCACATGGGATTTATCTAAATCCACCACGAGGAGCATGCACCAAGGATTCTTTTACACGAATAGAAAATGCTACACGCACGTATTTGAAACAGAACTCATAGATGGTGCGGTATGTGTTCGGAATTTCCGTTTACCCTTTAAGTGGGCGGTAAAAAAGTATAAAAATTTACACATTGGGGATGTAAACTTGTTTTGGAAGGATATAGCGCTCAACTGCAAGGAGCGCATCAAGGTGTATCTTGCCGCGATTTAAGTTTTTTTAGTTCCGCAACATCTAGCCAATAGAGCAATTTAATCGAAAAGCTGTTGTTGGTCAATCCTGCATTGAACATGTCATCCATGTTTCGAAAATACCCGGTATTCAAGGTGTTGCCGGAGGTAAAAATGGCGCTTTTCCAAACAAGTGATAATTCACTTCCTTGCTTAAACACCCAACGGTACGCACAATCTACAGTAAAGGCATTGTAATTCAAATCATAGGCAGAGGAACCATCCGCAGCTAAACCGAGTGTAGCATTTGGCGCAAGGGAACCGTCTTCTGCTAGGGTAAAAAAGCGGGAGTACGACAATACCGACCAATAATGTCGGGTTCTCAAGGCGATATTCATCCGATTGTTGAGCGTATAATTAAACTCTAGGTATTGGGTTAAATTCATTCGGTTACGTTCACCAAACAAAATGCCCGAAACCGTATCCACTGGGGCTCCGAATTGAACCGCGTACCCCCTGTCGTTGCGTTGGTCTTCCAAGGACCAATTTAAGGTTACAAGAATTTTATTGGAGGCCCGAACTCGGGGAGAGAACATATAACTTAAGTATTTCCAAGAAGGATTTTCAGCAAATCCAACGTAGTAAAAATTGGCATCCACCGCCAGCGGTTTTTGATAATTTGTGGAAATCCATCCCCCTGCACCATACCAACGGGGAATCACAAAATAACTACCCCACACCCTGGGCTCAAAATAATCGTACTTTTCGGTAAAGGAGGTATACGCACTCACTCCATAGGCATCAAAGTGTTTGGTCATTGCAAAGGCCGACCAATCCAAATTCGATTCCGTATAGACATTTGGTCGATACAAGCGGTTGTAGCTTAGCGATACATTAGTAGTCATCCGAACAAATTTCCACCAAGGTTTGAAATACCGATATCCAATAAAGGCGTTTACAAATCGACGGTTATTCACGGGATTAAAACCAAGGTCATTGGGGTCGTATTGGTCATCTTCTTCAAAATAATTTAACGAATAAATCAAATTACCCCGCTGTTTACCCGCGCTTAGTCCAAGGTTATACCCTAACTCATTTTCTATTGCTGCATATTTTTGTGATACAGCCGATCGCCCATTCAGAAAAAACTTGTTGTCCTTAGTATTCAGGTTAGCATTAAGTGCCGTTACGTTGGCATCGTAAAAAATACCCTCCCTCAACACGTTCGTATTGGTGAGTGTAAGGGAACTGTTATTTTTTAGATTCTGATCAAACACCAAGGTATTGTAATTGGTAAGGGGTGCTGCAAGGAACTCCCGAAACTCATTGGTAACGGTATTGAATGCTGTTCCAACGGTTGGTGCTGAAAGGGCATTAAAAATACCGATGCCTAAGCCTTTTTTTGTACGTCCAGAGAATTTACTCGCATTGTACAATTGTGGCATTCCTTGAACCCCATTTAACACCTCCTGATTTTGTAAATTGGTGATAAGCACTTCCCGGGGTGCCTGAACGCCGATTCGTCGTGAATAAAAAATCCCAGATTTATTGAATAACTCCATTCCCTCGGTAAAAAATTGCCGATTTTCATTGAATTGAATTTCAAAGGGTGAGGTGTTTAGGACTTGATTATCATAAATGACTTGACCGAAATCCGGCACTAAAGTAACATCTAAGGTAAACGCTTCATTGATGCCATATTTCACATCCATCCCTCCAAAGAATGATCGTCCAAAACCATGTTCTTCTTGATTCACATATCCGGAAAGATACGGGATCAAACTTAAGCGCAGTGGAGGATTAATGTTCGAAATTCCTTTCAATGGCGCGCTGTTTACCAAAAAATTCTCAAAATCTGGATTGACCGTCACCCAAGAAGATTCCTCACGCGTTCGGGAGATTTGACGACCAAAATTTACGTTCCACGACTGAACTTCTTGTTTAGAAAACCGAAGGGCAGAATACGGGATTTTAAGTTCCGCCAACCATGCATTATCACTTATGCGTACTTGACTTTCCCAAACTAAATTTAACTGATCATTCACATCACCCGAAAGGATCTTGCCATCGAGTTGAACTCCGGTGCTGGTAATGCCAAAATAAAATCCATTTTGATGGTCGTTGTATGTATCCATGAAGATGGAAAATATATCCGCGTTCGCATTGTAATCATCTCTTACTGTAAATACTTTAGAAATAGAATCTTTGATGTCAAAGCAGGTAACAAAGAAATAGAGCGCAAAATCATCGTACACCATACGTACCGTGGTACGGTGTTCACTTTTTAATGCCGGGATGGGTCTAATGGTAATGAACTCGTTTTGCGTAGAATCCGCCTTAGTCCAAACCTCCTCGTTCATCTTGGCGTCCACTGCGATTTTGGCTGTTGTACGAAGGGCCGTATATTGCTGCTGCGTCCAAACACAGAGCGGAAAAAGGAAGAAGAGGAGCGCGAAACGTTTCATGTCACGGCAAAGGTAAAAAGTAAAATGCAACCGCACGTTTTTTTCGTGAAAAGGGCGTACTTTTGCGGAGTGGGAATATTCGACGCGTTAAAAGAACAACTGTTGCTGCAAGAGTGGCCTAATGTGTACTTTTTTAAGTTTATCGTACCCAATGATTCAGAAAAATTAGCGTTGGTGACGGGTTTTTTTGATGCGAATGCAGAAATTACCCTGCATCCCTCCAAGACAGGAAAATATACGAGCATAAGTGCAAAAACAGTAATGATGGACGCTGACTCAATAATCGCATTATATGAACGTGCCGCGGCGATTCCGGGCGTAATTTCTTTGTAATATGAATAAGGTATTTAATCAAGAGTTATTGATTGATTTTTTAGGAATCACTTTGGGCATTTTAGTGTTAATAATTCTCTATCGATTTTTAATTCGATTCCTCAGCCGCAAGGTGTTAAAGCCTCAAGATTATTGTACTTTATATGATGTAGAATATTCGAATGCGAAAGGAGAAATTGCATTTTACTTTACCACATCCATTCCCCGTGAGGTTCATTTATTTTTGAAAAACGATGCTGGGGAGTCCCATAATATTGCACAGCAATCCTTTGATGAGGGTGGTCATATTTGCCGCTTCGACAGCAAAAGCATTCCAAATGGATCTTACCTTTACGTTCTTAAAACAGACAATCAAGAAATCAGTAAGCGTATTGATATTAACAATTAAGCGTCGCCGTCTTTTTTGTTTCCACCTCTTCCTCTATTTCCTTTAGGTTTAATTCGTTTCTTTTTAGTATTCAATTTCAATTTTTCTTTTTTAAATTCGCCGTCAATACCACCGCCCATTGATTCTAACCTGACTACCAACCCTATGCTGTGTTGCAGGTAATCAGACTTTCCGAAAAAATCAGAAGTAAGGCCAATTTTACCTGCAGACTGAAGCTGTAATCCAACCGCATTATTGAACCATAAATTAACACCTGCCCCTACGTTAAACGTTGGATAAAAGGGTTTAGAGAGGCTATCAACACTTGGATGAACTGTGGCGCCCATACCCATGATTACATACGGATCAAGTAAGCCTTTACCCATTAAATTGTAAAAAGAATACTTCAAATTAGCATCCGCCGATAAGCCTAACCCTTTTACGTTTAACTGATCATTTACCAACTTAGTCCCCTTGTAACGAACAAAAGCTACTGAGGCCTCAGCGCTCCACCCTTTGTAGAAATAATAATCAACCAATAATCTACTCGGAAAAACCTCCGCTTGAATTTGATCTACACTAAATACCCCCCCTGGATTACCATCATTATCCCAAGCACTCCATCCTAATCCAAACATCATCTTGTATGTATTCGCATTGTCTTGTATTTTATACCCTTGGGTAAAATATAAAAACGGGACAAAAAACACGATCGCAAGCAAAATCTTCATCAACTTTGAATTAAATAATTATGCCGTAAAATTAAAAACAATAATCGGTTAAGGGCTTTCTCCTTTTTGATTTTATGTTCATTACATTGTTAATTAACGAAAAGGAAACATAGAAACCACAAATAGTTACAATGCCATTGGCAAATTGAATACCTTTGTGAGGTGAAGAAAGGAACAAAATTAATGTTGTTGGAAGATGACCAAGAACCCTTTGACCTGATTGGCATCTGCTCAGGCTTGAGTGACTACCGATTAGTGTGGAACTTGAATAAGGCATTTGGTTGGTCGTTTGAACATAGCGATAGCACATTAAAAATCCCAAACAAAAAATCCACCACCGCATCGGAGTATAGTTTTTACCAGCAGTTGGGCTTGGAAGACTACACCAACCTTTTTTTGGTTAAAAACAAACAATTGGGGAAACCGCTGCTCGAAGACCTTCCGCAATTGGATTATGTGCTTATTATTAAAAACAATTTAGTCTTGGATATCGATGAATTAGTAGATCTACTTCGTCAACACCAACAAATCATTGCGGCCTACCGGTATGACAGTTCCGCGTTTAGTATTTCAGAATATTTACAATTTGAAGAATCGTATGAATAAAACAAAAATAGTGGCCACTATGGGTCCAAGTTCAAGCCCACGTGAGGTTTTAAGGGAAATGTTTATTGCTGGGTTAAATGTGTGTCGGGTTAATTTTTCCCATGGCAGCTATGACCAACATGCCGAGGTTATCCGCACCGTTCGTGAACTGAATGTAGAGCTTGGGGCGAACGTGGCTATTTTAGCCGATCTACAAGGTCCGAAAATTCGCACCGGGGAAATGGAAAACAACGGGGTGATGCTCGAAGTGGGCGCTTTGTGCCAAATCATTACGGAAAATACACTCGGAACCGCAACACGGTTTTCGATTAATTATACCAATTTACCCAAGGATGTTAGCCAAGGTGAACAGATTTTATTAGATGATGGTAAACTCATTCTTGAGGTTGTATCAAGCGATAAAAAAGCCGTTATTGATTGCAAAGTCATTCAGGGCGGTATCCTTTCCTCTAAAAAAGGAGTGAATTTTCCAAATACTAAGATTTCATTGCCCTCATTAACAGAAAAGGACCGCATGGATCTATTGTTTGCTCTCGAGCAAGAAGTGGATTGGGTGGGACTGTCCTTTGTTCGGAGTGCTCGAGATATTATTGAATTGAAGCACTTGATTGCCAATCAAAATGGAAAAGCCCGAGTTATTGCAAAAATTGAAAAACCAGAGGCCTTAGAATGCATCGATGATATCATTCAGGTTACCGATGGGGTTATGGTTGCACGCGGAGACTTAGGAGTTGAAGTGCCGTACCAGCGCGTTCCGATCATTCAAAAAATGCTCATCGAAAAATGCAACTCTCATGCTAAACCAGTGATCGTAGCGACGCAAATGATGGAGTCGATGCTCAACAGCATGTCACCCACGCGTGCTGAGGTTAACGATGTTGCGAATGCTGTATTAGACGGCACCGATGCGGTGATGTTGTCCGGAGAAACTTCCGTCGGAAAATACCCCATTGAAGTTATAAAAACCATGTCAAACATCATTGAGGAGGTTGAAAAAAGCCCAGAATTATACAACAAAGAAGAACTGCCCAATTTGGATAGCGAACGATTCATCACTGACTCCATTTGCTTTAATGCCTGTAGGCTGTCACAACGAGTCCATGCCAAAGCCATCATTACCATGTCGTTTTCGGGATATACCGCTTACAAAGTTTCTTCACAACGCCCGAATACTGCCATTTATGTGTTTACCAGCAATCGAACTATATTATCACAACTAAACTTATTGTGGGGAGTTAAAGCCTTTTATTACGACAAGCACATCAGCACGGATCACACCATCGCAGACATCAAATACATCATGAAATCTGAGGGGTATTTGAACCTCGGAGATTTAGTCATAAACATCGCATCGATACCGCTTGAAGACCTCGGTGGATCAAATATGCTAAAACTTAGCTACGTTGACTAACATTTTTTAGAATTCATTGTTGCTATACGTTGTATATTTGCACCATAAAATTCTTATATGACTGATTTCATCGCTCGACACATAGGTCCTGAAGGAAAGGAAACCTCTGAAATGCTCACTAAAATTGGAGTTTCTTCCATTGAAGAACTGATTGGAAAAACAATCCCAACAGCAATTCGTTTGAACGGTGAGCTGCAAGTAGATGCGGGAATCACAGAAGCCGAGTACCTCCAAAAAATTAGTGCGATTGGTCAACAAAACCAAGTGCTAAAGTCTTTCATTGGACTTGGATATCATGAAACCTTGGTGCCATCCGTGATTTTAAGAAATGTACTTGAAAATCCAGGATGGTATACTGCCTACACGCCATACCAAGCAGAAATTGCCCAGGGACGCTTAGAGGCTTTGTTAAATTTCCAAACGATGGTGTTGGATTTAACAGGAATGGAAATCGCCAATGCGTCCTTACTTGATGAAGGTACCGCTGCGGCAGAAGCCATGATCATGTTCTACAATTCAAGATCGAGAGAGGATGTTAAATTAGGGAAGAATACCTTTTTAGTGCATGAGTCCATTTACCCTCAAACCTTAGATGTGGTAACGGGTAGAGCGCTTAACTTACACATTGAGATTCGTCCGTTTAGTGCCTTAGAAACTGTTTCTTTGGATGGATGTTTTGGTGCCTTGTTGCAATACCCTGATGCGACAGGACATGTATCAAACATTGAACGCACGATTTCTACCTTAAACGACCATGCGATTCAAGTGGCCGTTTGCAGTGATTTAATGGCCTTAGCCCTATTAAAATCTCCTGGATCGATGGGTGCAGATGTGGTATTAGGAAATTCACAACGCTTTGGGGTTCCCATGGGTTATGGTGGTCCTCACGCTGCCTTTTTCGCGTCTAAAGAATCCTACAAGCGAACTATGCCGGGTAGAATTATTGGTGTTTCTAAAGATGCTGATGACAACACAGCATTGCGTATGGCCTTGCAAACACGTGAACAACACATCAAACGAGACAAAGCCACGTCAAACATTTGTACTGCCCAAGCCTTATTGGCCGTCATGGCAGGGATGTATGCCGTATATCACGGGCCGCATGGCATCACCCGCATCGCAACTCACATACACGACTTAGCATGTAACACGGCGAATGGGTTGTTAGCCAAAGGGCACACGCTTCATACGACCGAGTTTTTTGATACGGTTCGGGTAAGCAATGTCGACAGCTCCTCCATCTTGAAGGCTGCCGTTGCTCATGGCATGAATGTATACGCGCCAGATGCGAATACCATTCAAATCACCTTTGGAGAACCACATACCATGGCTGATGTAAACGCCATTTTATCCCTGTTTGAGCCTAAAGGAAATGCAACCTCTGCCAGCGTTGGAATACCTTCTTCATTGAAACGTTCCGGTGAAATTCTGACACATCCGGTGTTCAGTGCACATCATTCAGAGTCCAAGATGATGCGTTATTTAAAATCATTGGAGAATAAAGATTTATCTCTTGTTCATAGTATGATTCCCTTAGGTTCTTGTACTATGAAATTGAATGCGGCAAGTGAGCTAATTCCAATCACTAATCCGAATTTCGCGAACATGCACCCCTTTGCTCCGAAAGAACAAGCCGCCGGATACCACACGTTTATGGAAGAACTCGCCAAAGACCTTTGTGAATGTACCGGATTCGCAGGAGTATCCTTGCAACCAAATTCTGGCGCACAAGGTGAATATGCAGGCCTTATGGTTATTAAGGCTTTCCATGAAGCAAATGGCGACTTCCAACGTAAAAAAATCATCATCCCATCGAGTGCGCATGGAACCAATCCTGCGTCAGCGGTTATGGCTGGTTTTGAAGTGGTTGTTACCGGATGTGATGACCAAGGTAACATTGATATTACGGAATTGAAAACAGTTGCAGATCAAATTGGGGATGAACTCGCGGGAATTATGGTTACCTATCCATCAACGCACGGCGTGTATGAGGAAGGCATCCGAGAAATCACCGCAATTATACACGCACAAGGAGGTCAAGTTTACATGGATGGTGCCAACATGAATGCACAAGTTGGGTTAACAAACCCTGGAAATATTGGAGCAGATGTATGCCACTTGAACCTACACAAAACCTTTGCTATTCCGCATGGTGGTGGTGGTCCAGGGATGGGTCCGATTGGTGTTGCCGCGCATTTGGTGCCCTTTTTACCAAGCAATCCTTTACATGCCACAGGCGGTAACCAAGCCATTCATGCGATATCTTCTGCCCCTTATGGAAGTGCATTGATCTTGTTGATCTCCTACGGATATATCAAAATGTTAGGGTACAAAGGACTTCGTGAATCGACCGAATTGGCGATTGTAAATGCGAACTACATTGCCGCTTGTTTGAAAGATCATTATCCAATTTTGTACACGGGAGCTCATGGTACCGTGGCCCACGAGTTAATTCTTGATTGCCGTGAATTCAAAAAGAATGCGGATGTAGAAGTAGCCGATATGGCCAAACGACTCATTGACTTTAATTTTCACGCCCCTACCGTTTCATTCCCAGTGGCTGGAACTTTAATGATTGAACCTACGGAATCTGAAGATAAAGCAGAACTTGATCGCTTCATTGAAGCCATGATTAAAATCAGACAAGAAATAGCCGATATCGAAGCAGGGAAATATCCAAAAGACAATAACTTACTTAAAAATGCGCCTCACACCGCGGATTGCATTATTAATCGAACATGGGAATATCCATATACTCCAGCGGAAGCGGCTTATCCACTACCCTATTTAATGAAAAATAAGTATTGGGTACCTGTTCGTCGCGTGGATAATGCCTATGGCGATCGGAATTTGGTATGTGCTTGTCCGAGCATTGAATCCTACATGACCGCTTAATGAACATTGATATACTCGCCTTTGGCGCGCACCCGGATGACGTAGAAATTTCCTGCGGGGGTACTTTATTGCGCTATGCGGACGAGGGTAAGCAGATTGCCATCGTTGACCTTACACAAGGAGAGTTAGGGACACGCGGGAGTGGCGCCTTACGCATGGAAGAATGCAAGGCTGCATCACAGATTCTAGGTCTTGTAGATCGTGTAAATTTGGGAATGGCCGATGGATTTTTTGAAGAAAATGAAGACCATTTGCATCAAATCATTCGTGAGATTAGACACTTTAGGCCGAAACTAATCTTTGCCAACTCTATCAGAGACAGACACCCTGATCACGGCCGCGCCGCTGCCTTGGTAGCTCGTGCCGCATTTTTATCGGGGTTACCTAAAATTAATACGGAGCGTAACGGGATTTCCCAAGAGGCCTACCGTGCCCCTATGCTGTTGCACTACATTCAGGACATCTACATTGAGCCCGATGTGGTTTTAGACGTTAGTGTGTATGCGGAAGAAAAAATCAAGGTGGTACAATGCTTCTCCTCGCAGTTTTTCGACCCCAATTCTACGGAACCGGAAACACCTATTTCGAATGCACACTTTTTCGAATTTATGAAGGGCAGAATGCTGCAATTTGGTCGGCCAATCGGGGCTAAATATGCTGAAGGGTTTACCGTGAATCGAACGCTTGGGGTGAGCGACCTGTTCCATTTGATTTAATACATCAAGAGGGCTCCTGCAATCCCAGCAATTACGCTAGACAATTTAAGCAGGTTGAATTTGTGGTTTTCTGAGGTTTCAAAAATGATGGTGGTTGAAATATGCAAGAACATTCCAATCACCACCCCCAATACTACCGGTACGCTGATGCCAGTTTGTTCCATAGGTACTTTTAAGCCGATTAGTAAGCCTAAGGGCGTCATAATACCGAAGAGCAATAAAACCAACCAAGCCATTCCTTTTCGCAGCGACGTGTTTAGTAATAAGGTCATTAGGGCAATAGCCACCGGAATTTGATGAAAAACAATCCCCCAAAACAGTGAGAGTTTGTGGTCATGATGATGCAACTGATGCAAGGGATCCACTTCATTACCCAAGGGAATTCCTTCAATGATGGAGTGAATAGAAAGCGAAATAAAAAGGGCCCACGGCATGGCTTGTCCTTTGTGCACGTGGATATGACCGTGCTCGATTCCGCCCGAGAAATATTCCATGATGAGCTGAATTAAGAACCCAACAAGAATATAAATCCCAATGTTGGCCGTTTCGCCGGCATACAGTTCAGGCAATAAATGTTCAAAAACAATAGCCAACAAAAATCCACCGCTGAATGCAAGGGCCAGTTTAATAAACTGCGACTTATTATTCGCTTGAAGAAAATGTACGAATCCACCGCCTGCAGCAACTACAGCAATTAAAATCGCAACCATCAATACAGGACTCATCTTTTCTGTGCTATTAAAATTAACCGAGGAGATGTCGACGAATCAAACTCGCTTAAGGCATAATCACCAAAGGTATGGAGAATATGAAAGTGTTCGTTCAACAGTTCCTGAAAATCCGAAAGTCCAAGCAACTGAACTTGTTCGGTAAAATGAAATGCCTTACCCTGATCAGTAAACTCAATGTGCTTAATAACTTTCCCCGCGGAGAGTTCTCTTCGAATATTAAACGTTAGTGTATCGCGTTGTACGTGCTCTACCGGCACTAAGGTATCCATGACGCGCTGGGCATTTAAAAAATCAATCACTAAGGTCCCGCTGGGTGTTAACATAGTATACACGGCATCAATTACCCGTTGATTTTCCGCAGTGGAATCAAAATAACCGAAGCTGGTAAACAAATTGAACACGGCATCAAAGGATTCGTTTTGAAGGGGCTCACGCATGTCTTGAACCAAAAACCGTAATCCGTCAACGGCAGATTCATTGGCAAAGGCGATGCTCTGTGGTGACAAATCAGTGCCCAGTACATTCAATCCTAAGGCATGAAGCGTTCGGGCATGTCTACCTTTCCCACAGGCTAAATCCAAGACCTTAGACCTTGGTTTAAGGGCTAAGAAATCGACTAAACGCTCAATAAATGCTTGCGCTTCTTCCTCGCTTCGGTGATTATAAAGCTGGTGATAATACGAAGTATCAAACCAAGAAGCGAACCATGGCGTATCTGTCATTCCACAAAGATAGGGAAAAGCCCGCGGAAGCAATGCAACTTTGAAGTATCTTAGAAGCGTGAAACGCATTGGACTCACCGGAGGAATTGGTTCCGGAAAAAGTTATATCGCCGGGGTACTCGAAAAAATGGGCTATCCGGTATATTATTCAGATGAGCAAGCAAAAGTGCTTACCGATACACATCCTGAAATTCGAGCTGGATTAATTTCTAGGTTTGGAACTGGCATTTATTCGGAGGGAATACTCAACAGAAAGGAACTTGCGGCACATATTTTTAAGTCGGAACCCGATCGGATTTTTGTAAATCAGCTCATTCATCCGGTGGTTAGGGCTGACTTTGAACGCTGGTGTGCCGAACAACATACCGCACTGGTTTTCAACGAAGCAGCCATATTATTTGAAACGGGGGCTTATAAGCAGTTTGATGCGACGGTATTGGTCATTGCACCGCATGAACTTAGAATGCAGCGGATCATGGAACGAGATCGTTGCACGGTTGAGCAAGCGGAAGCCCGCATGAAGAGTCAATGGAGCGACGAGCAGAAAATCCCTTTAGCGACGGTAGTAATTACGAGCAATGGAGAATTGCCTTTAGTGTCGCAAATTGAACGAGCAATTCTAACACTGTTTAGTCTTTAGACTTATTAGCCGCCCGGACGAAAGCAAAAAGGAGAAAAAAAACTACTCCAAAAACCGTTAATATCAACCCGCCGTTGCTGATATGAAATTCACCGTTTTGTATTTCATATTTTCGCCCATAAATGAAACGCACCGCAATTGTAATAACGGCAAGTATTAACCAAATCCAAGGTTTAATTTTCAACTTCAATAATCAAAATTTAAGGTAATGCCAAAGGTCAACGGATAAAGGGTTGCGGTAGCAGATTTTTTAAACAAGGGCGTCAGGTTGTAGTTTACAAAAAGACCATAGTGATCAAATCCCGTTCGTGCGGTAGCATACGCCCCAAAAGGCGCCATTTGAAAGCGTGAGTTGACGTTATTTTGGAAGCGGTCGCCATTCGCGTATTTTCCGCGTGTAGACCAAGAACCAGAAAAACTCCAATACCCGACAGCTCCAACGTTCAAATAGAAAGAATTCTTGGACGCTGCTTTTGAACAAACCTCAAGGAGCAATGGAACCGTTAAAAATCCATAGGTTAAATTATTTGATCGGTAGGTTAGATTACTCAACGTTTGAATGGCAAATAGGGTATCCACATTACCTCCGGGAGTCGTTGCGGTATGAACGAGGTCGTATTGGCCTAACTGAATGTTGGTTGCATTAACTCCAAGGCCTGTAGTTAATCCTAGATACTCCTTAAAAATGGGAATTTTATATTCAATTACATTAAATCCAAATTGAAAGAGGTTTAAATCCGTCTGATTCCAATAGGGATAATCACTCGGATTATCCATGATGAAGGTTCCCATACCTATATCGAAGCCCGCAAAATGTGGACTTGGTTTATCGTCTTCATCTTCGCTTGGTTCTGTATCATCCCCCACTTCAAAATTAATGGGTAGTGACATATACATCGCTGAATCTTTACACGCAGGATTCCAATTCCAATGAAGCAAATTAGTCACTCTCAAGGCTTCTTTGTCCAGGGACGGATGGGCTGATTTAGATACCGTTGCGTTAGACACATTTCCAGAACGATCCACCACGAATCGAACATAGACTTTTCCAGAAATCCCTTGATCTACGCAATCTTGAGGATAGTTGACTTCATTATTTATAAACTTCATCAATCCTTCATAACCCGTTGGGTACATCGCACATTCCTCCTCCAGCGTAGTAGTAATAATTGGCTCTGAAGCTTGCGCCCAAGCGGATACGCCTAAAAAACTCAACAGGGAAATCGCTAATATATTTTTCATAATCCTTCGTTTTTTTCACTAAAAATACGCATTAAAATCCAACGCTCACCCGCAGCATAAAATTTCTACCTGCTTGCGGATAAAAGAACCGTTCGGTAGTTTTTACCCCTGCATATTGGTAGGCAAACGCATACCCGTTATTGGAGTACATCTGATTAAAGACATTATTAACGATTCCTGAAAGCTGGATTAAGGTATTCTCTTTCGTTGTAAACGTTTTTCTTAGCCCAAATGAAGAATAATTAAAGGCAGGGAGCTCACTCGTTTCGATGTTATCCATGTATTGTTTGCTCACGAATTTTGACGTCCAATCCACCGAAAGTTTCCATGCGGGAACCGTATAACTTACCCCTAATCCTGCAATAACACTGGGTGAAAAAGACAAGGTCGTTTGGCTATACGTAGTTTCCTGTTGGGTATAATAAGGAACCGAATCCAAATATACATCTAGGTAATCCACGTAGTTATTCGCCCTGTTTTGACTCAAGGTGAGGTTTCCATTGATTTCAAGGTTCTTGATGCGTTTGTACTTCGCTTCTAACTCAATTCCTCGGCGGTAACTGTCCTTGACATTCGTTCGGGTATAACCCCCAACGTCGTTGATTTGTCCCGATAATACCAATTGGTTGTCAAAATCCATGTAGTAGAATGTTCCTTTCAAAATCAATCCATTTTTTTGCCAGGTATATCCCACCTCATAATCCATT
>Ga0315907_10002584_pt1 | contig 22524 bp, 10 predicted proteins | sample LakEriMetagenome_3_FD_203525 | JGI IMG/M metagenome (GOLD analysis project Ga0315907, IMG submission 203525) | Freshwater fungal communities from buoy surface, Lake Erie, Ohio, United States - Buoy 12 MA123 | ecosystem: Environmental > Aquatic > Freshwater > Lake > Lake biofilm | place: USA...
GTTCAGCATTGCCAGCGGCAATGAGTTGGGGTACTTTGCGATTGACGAAGACACCGGCCAAGTGAGCCTGACAGCGGAGGGCGCGGCGGGCATTGACTATGAGTCAGACACCAAGAGCTACACGCTGGGCATCCAAGCCAGCGACGGGGTTAATACAACCCAAGCCCAGACCCTAACGGTCAACCTGAGCGATGTCAACGACAACGCGCCGGTGCTGAGCCTGGACAACGCCAGCGTGACGCTGGCAGAAAACGCAACCGCTGGGGTCATCACAGGGGCGGACGCAGACGCGAGCGATGCCGATGGAACAGTGGCCCACAACACGATCAAGTTCAGCATTGCCAGCGGCAATGAGTTGGGGTACTTTGCGATTGACGAAGACACCGGCCAAGTGAGCCTGACAGCGGAGGGCGCGGCGGGCATTGACTATGAGTCAGACACCAAGAGCTACACGCTGAGCATCAAGGCCAGCGATGGCCTGCAAACGCATGACCAAACGAAAACCCTAACGGTCAACCTGAGCGATGTCAACGACAACGCGCCGGTGCTGAGCCTGGACAACGCCAGCGTGACGTTGGCAGAAAACGCCCTGGCTGGGGCGATCGCGGGGGCGGATGCAGACGCGACCGACGCCGATGCAACGAGCGCGCACAACACGGTGACCTTCAGCATCACCAGCGGCAATGAGTTGGGGTACTTTGCGATTGACGAAGACACCGGCCAAGTGAGCCTGACAGCGGAGGGCGCGGCGGGCATTGACTATGAGTCAGGCACCAAGAGCTACACGCTGAGCATCAAGGCCAGCGACGGGGTTAATACAACCCAAGCCCAGACCCTAACGGTCAACCTGAGCGATGTGAACGACAACGCACCGGTCCTGGTGGCCCCTACCGCCATCAGCTTGACCGACACGGCAGTAGCCGACAGCTTCGCCAACCAGACCGGCAGCTTAAGCGCCACCGACGCTGACACCGGCACCACCCTCAGCTACGGCATCACGGGCGGCACGACTGGCGGCAGCGATGTGATCAACACGGTGAGCTACGACATCAAACAGGTCGGCAGCTACGGCACCCTGTACCTCAAGAGCAGCGACGGCAGTTACGTCTACGTCCCCAACGCCAGCGCCATCAACGCCCTCAGCGCCAACACCAGCGAGAGCTTCACGGTATCGGCCAGCGACGGCAGCCTGAGCGGCAGCAACACCCTGACTATTACCATCACGGGCACCAACGACACGCCGGTGGCGAGTGTGGCCACGGCCACCGCCACCGAAGACGGTGTTGTGGTCACGGGTCAACTGGTGGCCACGGACGCTGACGACAACGCCACCTTGACCTTTGCAGCGGTGGGCAACGTGCCAGCAGGGCTGACGCTGAGCAGCGATGGCAGCTATAGCTTTGACCCCAGCAACGCGGCTTACCAACACCTGGCCGCAGGTGCCACCCAAGATGTGGTGCTGACCTTCAAGGCCTCTGACGGCACGACTGCTTCCGCAGAAAAGACCCTGACTATTACCATCACGGGCACCAACGACGCACCCACAGTCACAGCAGCCGCACAAAGCGCGAGCCTGGTGGAAGACGACACCACCCAAACCAGCGCCACCATCGCACTCAGCAAAGACGATGTGGACGGCACAGCCAGCTACGACACCAGCTACCTAATCCCTGCCAACGGTTGGAGCACCACAGACAACAACAGTTACACCAAAGACGGGACCTACGGCAAAGCGACATTCAATATCACCACTGGCGTGGTGAGCTACTTGCTCGACAGCAGCAAGCCTGCCACCCAGGCGCTGGCGGCCAACAGCGGCCTGAGCGACAGCTTCACCGTGCAAGTCACCGACGGCAACGCCACGGCCCAAACCACAGCCAACTTTGCCATCACCGGCACCGACGACGCGCCCACCTTCACCGCCACTTCCGCCAGCACCAGCAACACCGCCTATGCCAACGATGGCAGCCTGCGCACCTTGTTCACTGGCGCAGCCATCAATGCAATAGACGCTGGACAGACCATCCAGAGCCTCACTTTCACCGTCAGTGGGGTTGACGGCACGGCCAATGAAATCATGTCGGTGGACGGCACCCAGTTCGGCTTGGCCACGATCGCTCAGACCAACCTCAAAACCGGTATCGATTACACCGTGGCCGTTGTCAACGGCGTGGCCACCGTCACTTTGAGCTTCAGCGCTGGCCTGAGCGCAGCAGCCGCCAAAGCCCTGGTTGAAAGCATGGCTTACCGCTATTTCGATGCGACGGGTTTTCAGAGCATGTCGGGCACCCATGTCGTCACGCTCACCCAAATCACCGACAGTGGCGCTAGCAACAACAGCACGGCACTGAATCTGTCCCACACCTTGACCGACAACACCGGCCCCAAGTTGAAAATCACCAGCGACAAACCCCAGTTGCGCTTTGATGCCAACACCAGCGCCCCAGAAACCGCTGAAATCACCTTCACCTTCAGCGAAGACCCCGGCAACACGTTTGCTTGGAACGGCACCACAGGCGACGTGGTGGTCACCGGCGGCACACTCAGCAGCTTGGGCAGCAAGATCAACAACAACAACGGCACATACAGTTACAAGGCCACCTTCACCCCCACCGCCAACACCGCCTCTGCCGTCTCCAGCATCACCGTGGCGGCTGGCCTGTACAACGACGCTTTCAACAACAACGGCCTGGCAGGCACCACACCGCGCGTCAGCATCAACACCTTGCCCGTGCCCACCATCAGCGACATCGCTGGTAACAACGACATCAGCCTGAGTGAACTCGGCGCCACCATTGCTGGCACCTGCACCTCGGGGGCCAGCGCGGTCAGTGTGGTGCTCACCAACAGCAGCACGGGTGCCAGCATCACCAAAACCGCCACCATCAGCAACAGCACCAGCTGGGTCACCAGCGCACTGACTGCTGCCGAGATCGCCGCCTTGGGCGGGGGCGGCAGTGCTGTGGTGGTGACTGCGCGGCAAACCGTGGGCAGCGCCACCTCCAGCGCGGCCAGCAAAAACCTCACGGTTGCAGCCGACTTTTCGGTCTCGGCGGCCGCCATGACGGCCTTCACCATCGATGCCACCCTGGCGGGTGACAACGTCATCACCACCGCCGCCAGCGACGGCATCATCAGAGGCACCGCCACCACGGGCGCAGCGGTCACGGTCACCCTGACCAACACCGCCACCGGGGCCAGCGTGACGCTTGCCCCGGCGATAGCCGCCAACAACACCTGGACCGCCACGACCCTCAGCGCCGCCCAGCTCGCCACCCTGGGCGGCGATGGGCAGTCGCTGCGGGTCAGCGCCACCCAACTGTTCACCAGTGGGGAGAACGCCAATAAATCATCGACCATCACCAAAACCATCAGCATCGACACCGTGGCACCCAATGCCTTGTATGCCCCAACGCTTATCAGCGACACCAACGTGGCGGGCGACAACATCACCAGCGTCAACACACCCAGCTTCACGGGGTTGGCCACGAAAGGCGCGACGGTCAAGTTGTACCGGGATGGTGTGCAAACCGGTCAGTCGGTGACTGCCAACCCCGATACGGGTGTGTGGACCATCGCCGCCGGCGCGGCGACGGCAGGCACCTACAACTTCACCGCCAAACAAACCGACAGCGCGGGCAATGAAAGCGCGGCCAGCGGGGCTTTGCGTGTGACGGTCGACCCTGCCGCCACCCCCTTGGCGACCCCTACCATTGCCGCGCGCACGCTTGTCTTGCAAGACATGTTTGACGGCAATGTTTCTGCAGCCACTTTGGGTTCTTCGGCGGTGTCGCTGTCCTCAGGCAGGCTCAACGCCACCAACGCTACTACCCTGTTGAGTTATGCGGTGAACTTGACCGCTGGCACCTCTTACTTTGTGGCCTTTGACTACACCATGAGCGCCGGCTCCAAAATCCGGATTACAAACGCGTCCACGGATACTGGCAGTGACGTGTTCACCCCGCCGACCTTGTTGAGCGCGGGCACCTACAGCGGCACCTTCACGGCCACGGGCAACAACTTGACCCTGGCCGCACTCACGGCTGTCTTTACCGGCACGATCGACAACCTGCGCTTGTACAGGGTGGACAGCGCGGCGGCCTCGCTGCCTGCCGCGCCCACGCTCACCGGAACGGCCAAAGCCGGTGCCACGGTGACCATCAGTGACACCGTTGGCGTAAATACAACGGTGTTGGGCACCACGGTGGCCAACAGCAGCGGGGTGTGGACTTTTGTTGCCAGCAGCATCACCAGCGGCAGCCACAGCATCACCGCCACGCAAACCGACCTGGCGACCGGGCTAACCAGCGGCGCCAGCGGCGCGTTTGCGTTCACGGTCGATACCACCATGCTCAATGCGCCCACGCTGGCTTCAGCCAGCGACTCTGGCGCATTGGGCGACGGCATCACCCGTGTGGCTGCGCCCACGCTGGCGGGCAGCGGCGTCGGCGCCAGTGCGCTGGTGGAAATTTTTGACGGTAGCACCAAGCTGGGCGAAGTCACAGCCGTTAGCGGCAACTGGACATTCACCCCCAGCCGGAGCCTCAGCCCGGGGCTGCACAACATCACCGCCCGTTCTGGCGGCGTGACCTCCAGCGTCTTTGGTTTGACCATTGACGTCATCGCCGATGCCCCAGCCATCGACACACCGGCAGCGGCCAACCGCAACACGCGACCCATCCTCACCGGCACGGCTGAGCCCTATGCCACCGTCACGCTCAATGCCCGTGCCACTGACGGTACGACGCAAAGCTTTGCCACCACCGCCCAGGCCAACGGCACCTGGGTCATCGACACCAGCAGCACCGCCAATGGGCAAACCGCCTTGGCCGCCAACAAGCTGTGGGTGTTCAGCGCCACCCAAACCGACGCAGCGGGCAACACCAGCGCTGCCAGTGCGCCGCAAACGGTGAACTTTGACACCAGCATCGCCACGCCCACCATCAGCAACCTGGTTGACAACGCCACCACCGGCAGCAGGCTCACCCTGGCCGGTACGGCCGAAGCCAGCAACTTGCTGGGCAATGTCACGGTGCGGGTGTACGACGGCAGCACCTTATTGGGCAGCACCACCACCGACTTCATGGGCGGCTGGACCTTCACCACCCCCGCCTTGAGCGCCGGTGTCCACACCCTGAAGGTGGAGCAAGTGGATGCAGCCGGCAACCTGAGTGCGCAGCTGAGCAAGCCCATCACGGTCAGCACCACCGCCTTGGGCGCGCCGGTGCTCAATGCAGCGCAAGACACCGGCATTTTGGGTGATGGCACCACAGGCACCCCGGCCCCCACCCTTTTGGGCCTGGCCACCGCCAACGCCACTTTGGAGGTGTGGGACACGGTGAGCGGCGTGAGCAGCTTTGTCAAACGCGTGGTGGCCGACAGCACCGGTGCCTGGAGCACCACCTTGAGCAGCCAAACCGAAGGCGTGCACAACTACCTGGTGCGCCAGCTCAATGCTGATGGCAGCACCACCGACTCGGCGACCACCACCATCACCATCGACACCACCGCACCGAGCGCACTCAGCACGCCCAGCTTGACCGTGGCCTCCAACAGCGGCTCCACCAGCGACACCATCACCAACATCAACACGCCCACCCTCAGTGGCACAGCCAACGCCTTTGCCTGGGTGACGGTGCTGCAAGGGGGCAGCGCAGTGGGCAAAGTGCAGGCTGGTGCCAACGGCGCCTGGACTTTCACCGTGCCCCGAGCGGTGGCCGATGGCAGCTACAGCTACACCGCCCGGCAAGAAGACGCCGCTGGCAACCTGAGCGCGGTCAGTAGCGCCTTGAGTGTGACGGTGGACACCACCGTCGCCACGCAGGTGACCAAGCTTGGCGCTGCTGTGGTGTTGTCGGACGCGTTTGACAACAATGCCAACTCTTGGACGGTCGGCAGCGGCAGCAGCATCACGAGCGGCAAAGTCTCCTCCAGTAACGCCGCGTCCATTTTGTCGAAAAACATCAGCCTGACAGTGGGGGCCACATACGTGCTGTCGTTTGACTACACCATGACCGGTGGCCAAAACATTCGCGTCAGCAACAACACGGCTGATTCCGGGTTTTTCACCCCACAGCCCTTGAGTGCGAACGGCACCTACACCCTGTCGTTTGTGGCACAGCGCAATGGCATCACCTTGGCGGCTGATGCCAGACTCTTCACTGGCACGATAGACAATTTTGCGCTCTATCAAGAAAGCACCACGACCGCCCTGACACAACCCTTGCTCATCGGCACCGGTGAAGCCGGCGCGACCATCACTTTTTTCGACAACGGCTCGGCATCTGCCATGGGCAGCACCACGGTCAGCAGCGCCGGAACCTGGAGTTTCAAACCCACCAGCAGCCTCAACACGGGCAGCCACAGCATCCGCTACACCCAGACGGATATTGCCGGGAATGTCAGTTCGTTGAGCAGCCCGTATGTGTTCAATATCACGCTGGCACCGGTGGTGATTGACCTCAACCGCGACGGCGTGCTCAGCTACAGCCAAGCGGTGATCGATGTCAACCGCGACGGCCAGCTGGACCACAGCGCTTGGGTGGCCCCGCAAGATGGCTTGTTGGTGTGGGACAAGTTTCACGACGGCAAAGTGCACGACGCCAGCCAATATGTGTTTTCACAAGGCAACGGCCAAACCGACCTGCAAGGCCTGGCCGCGCAGTTCGACACCAACCACGACGGGGTTTTCGACGCCAAAGACGCAAAGTTCAGCGAGTTTGCGGTGTGGCAAGACCGCAACCAAAACGGCGTGAGCGATGCGGGTGAGGTGCGCAGCTTGGCCGATGTGGGGCTCACCGCCATCCGTTTGCAAAGCGACGGCGTGGCCCGCCAAAGCGCCCCCGGCGTGCACGAGGCCGGGCGCAGCAGCGCCACGGCCAGCGACGGCAGCAGCGTGTTGCTGGGTGACGTGGGCTTTGCCTTCACCAGCTTGACCAGCGTGGCCCCCAGCAGCGCCAAGCAAGGCCAGATCAACCTGGCCACCGACACCAGCGCCAACCTGCTGCAACTGCGTTTGCAAGACCTGCTGGCCCTGCCCGAGCAAAACCTGTTCAACACCAGCAACACCCAAGCCATCAGCGGCGCCCCGCTGGCGGCCGGGGCGCGCCAACTGATGATCACTGGCGACAAAACCGACGTGGTCAAGCTCGAAGCCAACACCTGGAGCGCCAGCAACACCGTCGTTGCCCACGCTGGCCACCAATATCAGGTCTACACCGCCAACACCAGCCACGCCCAATTGCTGATCGACCAAACCATCGTCAACGCGGGGCATGTGTTGTGAGGGCTGGCAAAACGGGCGAGCTTAGCGGCGCTGAAGGCTGATATCGATCTGGGCATCGCCGATGTAAAGGCTGGGCGTGTCAGCAAGATGGACATGGCGGCCATCAAATCCCAAGCCCGCGCAGCAAAAAAAAGCGCCTGATGCACCAGGTATTTTTTGCGCGCAGCGCCCAGACCGATCTCTTAGAGGCATGGTTGTTCATTGCCGATCAAGGCATTGAGGCTGCAGACCACGTCATAGACGTCATTGAGAGAGAAGCACAGACATTGGCCCTTGCAGCCGCTCATGGGCAGGGCTCGCCCCCAGTGCCGACAACTGTCATGGCAACCCATGTATTCGGGGCTTGCGCAACAGGTTTTCATCCAGCAATATTCATTGCACCATCAGTGAATAAACCTGATGCTCGCGATCGGCAGCGTAGGCCAAAACTGCCAAGATGTCTCCTGCGTGAGCTCCGGGAAATCTTCAAGCACCGCCTGCTGCGTTATCCCACCGGACAGGATGGCTTAGCCCCTTAACAACCGCTTCATCAAGAGTGTTGGGTAATCTTGCCGATGGCTCGCAATGACATAGACGACCACATGGCCATCCAATTGCCGATAGCCATTACTTGCGTCGTTGGCGTGCTGCAAGCAGTTGTGCGCGCGACGCTTCAACGGGAAAACCTTTGCCCTGCAAGCGATCCTTCTCGCCCATGGCGATGATTTTGAGGGCGGCAATCAGGGACTCTTTTTCTTGAAATTGCTCGACGCTTTCAATGACCATGCTGGCTTCACCGTTCTGTGTGATGAAAAAGGGCTTGCCGGTCGTCGCCAAGTCTTCGCAAATCTGGGCAGCGTGGCTTTTCAGGTATGAAATGGACTTGATGTTGGTGGCAGAGGACATGGTGATCCCCGGTTGATGACGGACTGAATTTATCCCCAAATTTAGGCCAAGTTGAGCTCTCTCAGAGCGAACACTCTTGGCCAGCGCAAATGCTGTGCATCAACATCAGGGGGCAGAAACAGAAGCCCTGGTCAATTCAATCTTTTCAGCTGCGGTTTCGACCACGTCCCTGACGGCCATCACCATGGCCTTCAAATTCGCGGACTGGAATCCCGCCTTTCTGTTTTTCACCGCCATGGCGAGGCAGTAAACCTGAACCCAATCCAAATCTTCGTGGCCGGGCAACTCAGGCAGCAGCCAAATGGGTCGTTTTAAACGTGCATCTGAGCTGCCTGCTTCGAATCCGATCAAGCCATATGCGGCCATTCTGGACAAGGTGCGCGATACATTCGACAACTCGCGGCCCATCGCGACGGCCAAATCCGACACCGTCGAAACGCCACGACCCTGGATAAGCTGAATCATCGCGTGGTTGTCGGAAACCAGCCGCATGACAGCCATCAAATCATCGGCAACAGTTGGAGCCGCTTTGCTCTCGTTCGCTTTGTCTTGCTCAGCGATTTCGAGCATGGTCTCATCCATAAAATTCTTGGTCAAAGGCTCTGCCCCGCCCCTTTTGTCACCGGGGATGGGTTTGGGGCCGCGACCAGCCAAATAGGCCCGTACCGCGCCATCGCGGTTTTCAGTTTTTTTGGTGACCATTTAGATCTCCTTTCTGTTTGTTAGCCATTCATCTGACCAAACCGGTTGGCTTTCCGGGGCTAAGACGCTGTTGCATCTGGCGAAAATCTTTTTCCAGTATGTGGCTGGCAAGAAGCTGCTCTTCATTCGGCATATCCAGACCCAATTCGCTGAGGGCATGCTTTAAACAATCCATGCAGCACAGCCAAAAATCATGCGGCGTTGCCGGCGGGGTTTCCAGTTGAATTCCAGGCCCGGCAACCGGCCACTCTTGCCCACGGATGGTTTTGACGTCTTTCCAATCAGGAAAATGACGATGTGCCAGATGGTTTGGCGCTTGCGGGTTTGCTTTGATCTGATCCCTGACGTGTTTGTCGTATGTGTTGTCTACGCCAGCGATCCTGTGCCCTCTCAGCTTTGGTGGAACACCCGGCGCCAAAACGGCCCACGTATATCCATAGCCCTCAGGCCATTTCGCAGCATCTTCCGCCTTTTTTGGCGGGGACGGATTGATGGTCAAAACTGCCCAGCATCCACCCGTTAGCGCATACGCGCCTGCGAGTTCTTCAAGTGCCTTTGCGCTGCTTGCATTCCACGCCATTAAGTAGCCACCTCATTTGATTATCAAATGAATGATAGCTTTTTGCGGGTCGCTGGTCAATGAACAACTTCGATTTGCACCATAGCGCTGAGACTGCCTGTTCATGTCATACCTGCCGGTATGGCTCAGGCGGCTTGGCCGTGCAACATCTCTAAAGGAAAAGCGCCTTTGGCGCGTGCATCCAAAATCACCAACTCAACCGCTGTGTTGTCTGCCGCATAGCTGATGTGTGTGTTCCAGTCTTGCGAAACCTCGCGAACGATCGGCTTGTCTGAAAGATGCACGATCAAAATATCGTCCGCTTCATAGTAGGTGGTTCGCATGGCTTAATACTCCAGGTCAAAGTGATGCATCACGGTTTTAACGACACACGCAATCACTCTAAACCGCGTTGCCGTGACGTGTCAATCCTCCAGCTTTTGTCCTCAAGCCCCCCTTACAACACCCGCCCCGCATTCACGATGTTGTGATCGATCAGCAGCTGCGTGTGGGCGCTGTCCACGGTGAATGGTCTTCAGAAGTTAGCCCCAGGTAGTCGGGCAGCCGCGAAGCCTTGTTCATACCGGGACGGCCTCGGCCAACACCAGACCGCGGAACTTGTCGGGGAGGGCCTTGGGTGTGAGCACATCCACTGACACACCCAACAGCTTTTCGAGTTCAATTTGAATCCTGGCCACGTCCATCAGCGTCGTATCGGGGGTGGGGTCGATCAGAATGTCCAGATCGCTCCCCTCTTGGTCATCGCCGTGAACAACAGAGCCAAATACACGGGCATTGCAGGCGCGATAACGCTCCACCACAGCACGAATGGCGGTCCGATTGGCTTGCAGTGCGGCAGATGGTTTCATGGGTGTTCCAATTTTGCAATTGGATTTAACCATACAGTCTCGCTTCGGCAAAAGCGCAACTTCAGATTCATGGCGTCAATGCCAAACCCCACCCCCCTCACAACACCCGCCCCGCATTCACGATGTTGTGATCGATCAGCAGCTGCGTGTGGGCGCTGTCCACGGTGTAGACGTGGTAGCTGTGGTCATTGCTGCTCACCACGGTGTGGGTGTCGGTCAACAGGGTGGGGTCTATCTTCACCACGTCGTTGCTGTCGCCGGTGACCATCAGTTGGTGCTGCGCGGGTTGCAAGGGGGTGCCGCTCAGCAAGGTGGTGTTGCTGGCGTCAAACAGGGTTTCGCTGGGCAGGGCCAGCATGTCTTGCAGGCTCAGTTGCAGCAAGTTGGCGCTGGTGTCGCTGGCCAGGTCGATCTGGCCTCGGCTGGCGCTGCTGGCGGCCGGGGCACGCCAACTGATGATCACTGGCGACAAAACCGACGTGGTCAAGCTCGATGCCAACACCTGGAGCGCCAGCAACACCGTCGTTGCCCACGCCGGCCACCAATATCAGGTCTACACCGCCAACACCAGCCACGCCCAATTGCTGATCGACCAAACCATCATCAACGCGGGGCATGTGTTGTGAGGGCTGGCAAAACGGTCGAGCCGGGTATTGCGGCTGCCGTGGTGGACTTGGCCATGGACAAGCAATGGTCTGGCGCCCGCGCATGGCGCGAGCACATGGCGTTGACCCAAACCGAGGTGGCGCAGCGCATGGGCATCACCCAAGGGGCCTATGCGCAGTTGGAGGCCAAGAAGACCATCCAAAAGTCCAGCCGCGAAAAAATTGCCAACGCGCTCGGTATCCACTAATTACAACTGGACTTTTGAGTGGCACTCACGATGACCCAAGCATTCAAAAGTGGCTTAACTTTTAACGCCTAGCGCTCACGCAACAAGAGGCTGCCAAGCGAATGGGCATCTCCCAACCCAAAGTGTCTGACATGATGCGCGGCAATTTCGCCAACCTGTCAGAGCGCAAGCTCATGGATTGCCTGACAACCCCGACATCCTGGCCACGTCAGCACGAATGGCGGTCCGATTGGTTTGCAGTGCGGCAGATGGGTTCGTGGTTGCTCCGATATTCCAATGGGACTTAACCATGCGGTCTCGCTTCAGGAAAAATTTGATCTCTGAGGCAACCTCAGTCCTGCAGGTTGATCGACTCAAGACCCCATGTGCCTCAGAGCAGCTTGGCGACTGGCTGTGGCGCAGATGCCATTGACGTTCTCAGAGAACCTGAAATGCCATGGCGTAGGAATCTTTCCAGTCCAGGTCATAGGCGACCGTACCGGTTCCAAATTCCAACAGTTTGTGGTCTGAGCCGAAATTACTGGGACCGGGTGTCGCAGCCCAGATATAACCACCTCCCCAGCCAGGTGGCGCGCCATTACTGCTGCCAGAACTGTTGTGGGCATCCCATATGGCCGCCAAGTCGGTGTGGCTGGCATTGGAGTTGGGGGTGGCATCACGGGCCGCCACCGAGGTTGAGCCGCCGCCTTGTGCGGCGGTGTCAACCAGCGTCTCGTACGGAGCCTCGCTCAAGGTCGGCAGAAGCAGGGACACCCCATTGATCGTGAATGATCGATTGGTTGCAGTAAACGCCGTGCCGTTGGAGCCTGCACCGTATGCGAGAACCGCCAAAGCATTCAGCGAGACGCCGTCTCCGCTCGAATTACCATTTCCGTTGCGGTCCCAGAAGTAATACCAGTTGCCCTCCACCTGCACGGGTGCAATGAGTTGGCCGTTGCCACTGCCCAGACTGATCGTCGCTTGGCCCGGCGCGTAGGCCTTTGCATTGAAATTCAGTGTGGTGTTGTCACCGCTGGCGATGCCCGCATAGGCATTGCTGGCCGCATCGGTGATGACGCCGCTTTGAATGTTCACCGCATAGTTTTCTCCTATGACCAGATTGGCGCCCGGGTTGATGGTCAGGGCGCTGCCGCTGGCTGTGACGGCGTTGCTGCCCAGGTTGCTCAAATCAATGACGATGTCGCTGCCTCCCGAAAGGTTTTTCAGGGTGATCAAGCCACTGCTGCCCAGAACGATGGGCTCGTTGAAGTTCAAGACCAGATTGCTTGTGTTGCCAAAATCAGCGCCATCGGCCGGGGTGCTGCTGACCAGGATGGGCGCGATGAGGTCGCGCACCAAGGTCGGCCCGGTGCCGGCCACGCTGTTGCCGGCCACATCAAACAAGGCGACGCTGAACACCCCACCGCTGGCGATGGCCGCTTGCAGCTCGGCGCTGATGGGGCTGCCGTCGCTGGTGGTGTGGGTCACGGTGGTGTCACCGCTGGCAATGCTGCTGTCGGTGCCCACCAGGGCGCCGTTGATGTAAAACTCGGCCCGCCCGCCGGTGGCCTCGCCCGCCGTGATGTTGGCGGCCAAGGCCATGGCGGTGTTGCTGTTGTTCAGGACGTTGTTCACCACGGTGCCGCCCGAGGGGGTCAGGACGATGCCTGTGGGGGCGCTGGGGGCGGTGGCTTTCAGAATAAAGCTGGTGGTCCCTGTGCTGCTGGCGCTGTTGTCGGCCGCGTCTGTGACCACCGCCGTCACAGTGATGGTGCCGTCGCCTAACTGGTTGGCGCTGCTGCCAAGGTCGGTGGCGTTCAGCATCACCGCTTGGGCAGCGCCGGTGCCGGTCAGGGTTTTGCTCACGGTGCGGCTGTTGCTGTCGGTGAAGGTCACCGTGACCGTGCTGCCACTTTCGGCAGTGACCGTCACCACCCCAGAGCCTTGCAGGGCTTCGCTGCGGATGGTGCCATTGGTGACATTCGCCACCCCAGTGCCCAGCGCCAGGGTGGGCGTGGCAGGTAGGGTGGCATCTACGGTCAGGCTGACGGCCGCTGAGGTGGTGGCAGCGGTCACATCTGTGGCTGTGATGCTGCGCACACCGCTTGCCAGCGTCACATTGGCCAAGGTCCAAACGCCCGTCGCTCCGTCCGAGGTAACCGTGCCCAGCAAGGTGCTGCCGTCCCGCACCTGGACACTGCCGCCCTTGGTGATCGCCACCCCGGTGAGCGTGACCACGGTGTTTTTGGTGCTGCCATCGCCCTTGGCACCGGTATCGCTGGCTTCGCTCAGGGCTGGTAATCCCATCAGAGTCGTCGTATCAACGCTGAAGGTGTACGGGCTGCTCAGCGCACTCACATTGCCCGCCACATCGGTTTGCGTGTAGCGGATGCTGTGGCTGCCGCTGGTGATGGCGGTGGCCTGGTAGCTCCACAGGCCATTGCTGGCGACGGTGGTGGTGCCCAAGGGGGTGGTCGAGCCGTTGTTGTAGAAGGTGATGGTGGCACCCGCCTCGCCGATGCCGCTGAACCACGGTTGGCTGGTCAAGGTGCTGGCCAGGCCGCTGACTCTGTACAGCCGCAAGTTGTCGATGGTGCCTGTGAACACATTCCATTCGGCCGAAATGCTCAAGTTGGTGTTGTTGCCCGCCACGAAGTAACCGCTCATCGTGCCACTTGTTCCAGGCGCCGTGATTTCGCCTATGGCTGAGCCCGTGGGCGACAAGTTTTGGCTGAACAACAAATAGTTAGTGGCCCCATCGGTGCTGTTGGCCACACGCAGGTTGTTACCCCCCGTCATGGTGTAGTTAAACGACAGATAGTAGGTGGCCCCGGCTGCCAAGTTCGCGTTCAGGCTCATCACATTGGCTGCAGACGTGGCGTTAATCTTGCCGCCCGACAGGGTGACGCCGCTACTCAAGGTCCAGCCATTGCTGTTGCTGTCAAAGGTGTCCACCAGCAGGCTTTTGCCGGGCTGAGCACCGCTGTTGGTCAGGGTGGGTATGGCCGGTGCCTTGGTGTCTACCGTCACAGTGGGCCAACTGGTGTTGAAAGAGGCGTTACCGGCAGCGTCTACTTGTTTGACCTGGAAGGAGTAATTGTCGTCTGGCAGCCCCGAGGGCGGGGTGAAGCGCCAACTGCCGTCCGCGCCCGCCTGCACCTTGCCCATTTCAAAACCTGTGCCATAAATCAGGGTCACCCAAGCGAAGGGGGCGGCCGTGCCGGTCAGGGTCGGCGTGTTGACGCTGGTGATGTTGTCACCGGTGGTGCCCGTGTCCGAGGCCACGGCCAGCACCGCTGCGCTGGGCGCACTGTTGGCGGTGGTGTCGATGGTGAGGGTGGTGGCCGCCGAGTCGGTGGTGCTGCCGTCGGCATTGAGTTGGCGCACCAGGTAGTTGTGCACGCCTTCGGTTTGGCTGCTCAAGGTGGTGCTCCAGGCACCGGTGCTGTCGGCCACCACGCGTTTGACAAAGCTGCTCACGCCGCTCACCGTGTCCCACACTTCCAAGGTGGCATTGGCGGCGGCTTGGCCCAACAGGGTGGGCGCCGTGGTACCGGTGATGCCATCACCCAAAATGCCAGTGTCTTGCGCTGCATTGAGTACAGGTGCACCCAGTGCCGCGGTGTCCACGGTGATGGGCTTGCTCAGCTGCGCACTCAGGTTGCCCGCTGCATCCATTTGCTCGACCCGCAGGGTGCGTGCGCCCGTGCTCAAGGTGGGGGTGGTGAAAGCCCACCCGCCCATGTGGTCGGTGGTGGTGCTGCCCAGCAAGGTGCTGCCGTCGTACACCCGCACCGTGACATTGCCCAGCAAGTTGCTGGCCTCGCCCGTACCGGCCAGGGTGAGCCTGCTGGCGGTGGTGGCGTTGTCCACCAGGTTGCTGATGGTGGGCGTGGCGATGCTGTTGTCAAAGTTCACCGTTTGCGGCGCACTGGCAGCGCTGGTGTTGCCGGCTGCGTCGGTTTGGGTGGCGCTGAACACCCACAGCTTGTTGGCGGCCAAGGCGGTTTGGCTTAGGTTGCTTGTCGGGTGGAGCGGTGGGTTGGCGGTGTCAATGGCCCAAGCGCCGCTGGCATTGGCCGTGGCGGTGAAGCTTTGTGTTGCGCTGCCGTCGGTGGCGCGGGCCGTGAGGGTGATGGTGGCGTTGGCCTCAACCCCCGTGCCGCTCAAGGTGGGCGCGCGCTGCACATTGCTGGCCACTGGCGTCGCGATGCTGGGGGCCGCTGCGTCGGTGTCGATGGTCAGGTTGAGCACACTGGAGGTGGTGTTGGTGGTGACGTCTTTGGCGCTGATGCGGTGCAAGCCCGGTGCCAGGCTGGCCGTGGGCGTGAAGGTCCACACGCGGTTGCCGTCTGCGGTGGCGGTGCCCAGCAAGGTGGTTCCGTCATACACCTGCACGCTGCCATTGGCCGTGCGCGCCACGCCGGTGAGGGTAGGTGCGGTGCGGTTGGTGATGGCGTCGCCCACAGTGCCGCTGTCGCTGGCGCTGGCCAAGGCGGGCAAGCCCATTTGGGTGGCGTCCACGCTGAAGCTGTAGCCGCTGCTGGGGCTGCTGGTGTTGCCCGCCAAGTCGGTTTGGGTGGCGGTGATGGTGTGGCTGCCGCTGGTGATGCTGCTGGCCTGCAAGCGCCAAATGCCGTTGCTGTCGGCGCGCACCGTGCCCAGCACCGTGGCCACGCCCGAGACGGTGTCGGTCACGGTGACGCTGGCCCCGGCCTGGGCCAAGCCCGCCAGCATGGGGCTGGCCGCCAGGCTGCTGGCCAAGGTGCCGGTTTGGTACAGCAAAAAGTTGTCGAGGGTGCCGTTGAAAACGGAGCTTCGAGGGGCCAAGGAAATGGCACTGCCGTTAGCCGTGAAACTGCCAGCGTAGGTGCCTGACGAGGTGCCGCTCAAATCTCGTTCCAGCACAGAGGTGCTGGTGTCGTTCAAGACATTATTCACGCGAACGAAGGAGCCGCTGAGTCTGGTGTAGTCGAACGACAAAAAGTAAGTGGCCCCCGTGGTCAAGCCCAGGTCGATGTTGGCAAAGCCCCTGCCTTGGGCGTTGGAGCCACTCAGCGAGGTGACCTGGTATTTGCCATCGGCAATACCCATGACGTAGTTATTGTTGTTGTTGGTGGTCAGCAACCAACCCGCGTTGTTGACAAAGCTGTCTTGCAGCACCAGGTTGATGAAGCTGGGGGCGCTGGGTAGCACGCTGGATTGGCTCAGCGTCACCCCAGCCATTACAGGGTCGCCAGTCGTTTGAAACCAATTGACCGTCGACAAATTTTTGAGGACCGACAGGCTGGTTGCGCTCATGTCGTTGGCGGAGGTCAAGGCCGCAAAATCATTCAAACGTGGCAGGGCTCCCGCTATCTGACGTGGAACCACGTTGATCGAATCAATGGCAAACAGGCCGCCCAGGTCAATTTGCACCCACAGGTCGGTATTGTTCCCCCCACCCCAAAAGGTGTTGGTGCCGTTGTCAGCGGTGGCACCATCGACCAAGGCCGCTGCTCGGGACCCGGTCCAGATACCCTGTGGCCCAACGGTGACGGTTTTGTTCGAGGCCACGTTGACGCCACCCGACATCACCGACACCTCGGCAATGTCCATGGCGGTATCGCCTGTAGCGGGCGAGCGCCGAATCATCACATAACGGGCCGTGCCAAAGCCACTGACACCTTGCACGGTTGTGTCGACCGTCACCGCCACCGCCCCACTGGCCGCGCTTTCGTTGCCGGCGCTGTCGGTTTGTTTGGCGGTGAAGTTGTAGGTGCCTGCCGTCAAGGTGCTGGCGGCAATGGTCCACACCCCCGTGCTGGCGTTGGCCGTGGTCGAGGTGCCGGTGAGCACCCCGTCTTTGTACAGCTTGACCGTGGCGCCTGGCAGGGCGATGCCGGTGAAGCTGGGCGTGGTGGCGCTGGTAAGGTTGTCGCCCGCCACGTTGGTGTCGCTGGCGGCCACCAGGGCTGGTATGCCCGGCGCGGTGGGGGTCACGGTGTCGATGGCGATGGTTTTGGTGGCGGTGGAGGATGCGCCGCTGATCACCTGCGTGGCGCTGACCAGCAAGCTGTTGCCGTCGCCCGCCAAGGTGCTGCGCTGGGCAGCGCTCAAGGCCGCGGTGGTCCAGTTGCCGCCCGTGGCGGTGACGGGGGTGAGGGTGACGCTGGCACCGGTGGCGGTGTTGGTCAGGGTGACCGTCACCGTGGCACCCGCGGTGGCGGTGCCGCTGATGGTGGGGGTTTCGCTGCCGTTGATGATGTTGTCGCTGGCCAAGGTGCTGGCAATGGCCAAGGCGGTGGCCGGCGCAAAGCTGGTGTCGATGCTGATGCTGCGGCTGCCCGCGCTGGAGGTGGCCCCCGAGACGGTTTGCCGCGCCGTGACCACCACGCTGCCGGTGCTGCCCAAGGCCGCGATGTCGGCCGCGGTGAGGGCGCTGGTGGCCCAGGTGGTGGTGCTGACGGTGGCGGTTTTGCTGACGCTGGCACCGGTGCTGCTGTTGGTCAGCACCACATTGACAGTGGCCCCCGAGGTGCAGGTGCCGGTGACGGTCAGGGTGCCGGCGTTGACTTCGCTCAGGCTGATGATGTTGTCGGTGGCCACCGCGTCGATGGTGGGCACAGCCAAGGTGTTGATGCTGATGCGCGGTGTGTTGCCCACGCCACCGCTGTTGAGCGCGGCGTCGGTGTAGCTGCCCGCGGCCACGCTGATGCTGGCCGTGCCCGAGGCCAGGTTGGCCGTGGGGGTGAAGGTGGCGCTGCGGGTCAAGCCGCTGCCGCTGATGGCGCCCAGGTTGCCGCCGGTGATGACCACGTCGCCGCTGCTGCCGTTCCAGGTGAAGGTGCTGGCCGGGTCTTCGCTGAAGGTGAAGGTGATGGTGGCGGTTTGGCCTGCCAAGAGCTGCGATTTGTCGCTGCTGATGGTGAGCGTGGGGGCCACGGTGTCGATGGCTTGGCTGTTGAAGCTGGCCAAGCTGGCGCTGACCACGGCGTTGCCCCGGTTGTCGGCCAAGCCGGTGCCCACCAGGCTGAGCGCCACGTTGCCGCTGGCCAGGCCTGCGGTTGGCGTGACCGCCACGGTGTAGGCGTTGCTGGTGCCCACGCGGTTGACGGCCGTGACGGCGCCGTTGGTGGCGGTGAAGGTGCCCAGGCCCACGGTGCCGACCAAGGCGTCGTCAAAGGTGACGGTGAAGGTGATGGCGTCTTTGGTGACGCTGGCCGAGGTGGTGTCGGTGACGCTGCTGACGCTGGGTGGCGTCACATCGGCCATGTTGCTGTCGAGCAGCACTTGGGCAAAGCTGCCGTTGTTGAACACGTTGTAGGTGCTGCCGCCGCTGGTGACGGTGCCCACCCAGGTCCAACCGGCCAGGTTCAAGCTGTCGTTGCTGCCGCCTTTGACCACCAGTTGGTGGCGCTGCTCGGGGTTGGCCCCGTTGGCGCCGCCGCTGGCCAGGTTGTAGCTGCCGTCGGCCCAGCCGCTGGCGTTGTTGAAGCTGTTCATGCCGGCCATGTCGATCACATCGGCGGCGGTGAGGGTCAAGGTGTTGGCGGCGCTGTCGCTGGCCAGATCGATGATGTCAATGCCCTCGATGCGGCTGGTGCCCTCGGGCCCACCCGCGCCGACGTTTTTGATGGCGCTGAGGTCCAGGTTGCCACCGCCTTGGGCGATTTGCAAAGTGTCGATGCCGCTGCCACCCGACACGCGGGCCAAGCGGCCGGTGTTGCCGCCCGCACCCAGCACGGCTTGCAAAGCGGCGATGTTGCTGGCGTTGACGATCAGGGTGTCGTTGCCCGCACCGGCATACATGACATCGGCGCCGCCGTTGCCGGTGAGGGTGTCGTTGCCTTGGCCGCCGGCAAAGGTTTCGCCCGCGCTGGTGCCCGCTTGGGCATCGGCACCGGTGCCGCCCATGAAGTCGATGCTGCTGCCCAAGAAAGCGCCGCTGGTGCTGCCGAAGATGACGTAGCTGCGGCCAACGTCGGCGTTGCCACTGAGGTCGAAGGTGGGGGCGCCGACGATCAGGTCGGCCAGGCCGTCGCCGTTGATGTCACCCGCCGCGCGCACGCTGGTGCCGCTGGTGTCAGAACTGGTTTGGCCGTTGATGAGAAAGCCGCCAATGCTTTGCGCCACGTCGGACAGGTTGATGGCGCTGCCCCCGGCTTTGCCAAACACCACATAGCTGCGCCCCGCCGCGCCGTTGGCCTGGGGGGCACCGATGATCAAGTCGCTCAGGCCGTCGCCGTTGATGTCGCCCGCGTTGCTGACCACAAAGCCGCTTTGCTCGCCGGCGCTTTGGCCGTTGATGACAAAGCCTTCGGTGCTGGTGCCGGCGATGAAGGTGGACAGGTCCACGGTGTTGGTGTTGCCGGCTTTGCCAAACACCACATAGCTGCGGCCTGCGCCGTTGCCCGCGCTGGTGTTGCTGGTGTAGGCACCGATGACCACGTCGGCCAAGCCGTCACCGTTGACGTCGCCCGCGCCACTCACCGAAAAGCCGCTGAGGCTGCCCGCGCTTTGCCCGTTGATGACAAAGCCGCCGGTGCCAGCCGCGATGTCCGACAGGTTGACGGCGGTGGTGCCGGCTTTGCCAAACACCACATAGCTGCGCCCTGAGTCGGCCAAGGCGTTGGGGAAGGTGGGGTCGCTGTAGGGCGCGCCGACCAAGATGTCGGCCAGGCCGTCGCCGTTGACGTCACCGGCGTTGCTGACCGAAAACCCGCTTTGGTCGCCCGCGCCTTGGCCGTGGATGACAAAGCCGCCGGTGCCACTGGCCACGTCGGCCAGGTTGACGGCGGTGGTGTTGGTTTTGCCAAACACCACATAGCTGCGCCCGCCGTCGGCACCGGCAGCCGGGTCGGCGGCTTTGGCCCCCACCAAGATGTCGGCCAGGCCGTCGCCGTTGACGTCACCGGCTGCGCTGACGCTGCGCCCGGCGTTGTCGCCGCTGCCCTGCGCCAAGATGGCAAAGCCACCCGTGCCTGAAACCACATTGGCCAGGTTGACCGGGCCGCCGCCGGTTTTGCCGTAAACCACATAGGCGCGGCCATTGCCACTGCCGGAGGCGGCGTTGTTGGCCCCGATCAAGATGTCGGCCAAGCCGTCGCCGTTGATGTCGCCCAAGCCGCTGACCGAGCGCCCAGCCCAGTCGCCGCTGTTTTGTGCGTCGATGGCAAAGCCGCCCACACCGGCCACCACGTCGGCCAAATTGATGGGGGTGTTGGTGGTGACGCCAAACACCACATAGCTGCGGCCCGCGTCCACTTGGGTGTTGGAGTCGTTTTGGTAAGCGCCAATGAGCACGTCGCCCAGGCCGTCGCCGTTGACGTCGCCCAAGCTGCTGACCGATGCGCCGCTCAGGTCGGCGGCGGCTTGACCGTTGATGACAAAGCCGCCCACGCTGGCGCCCACATCGGCCAGGTTCAGCGGCGCGGTGACGGTGATGCGGTTGGCACTGGCGCTGGAGAGGTTGCCCGCCGCGTCCACGGTGTAGAGCTGGTAGGTGCCGGCCACCAAGTCGGTCAGGGCCAGGGTGGTGTCGGTGTTGATGGCGCTGATGCTGACGCTGTTCCACAACGTGCCGTCGGCTTGGGTGATGCTGGCCAGGCTGCTGACCGCCACGCTGGTGTTGACCAAGTAGGCGGTGCCCAGTTCGCTGCCCTTGACCTGGGCGCTGCCCACATTGGGCAAGGTGCCGGTGCTGGTGAGGGTGGCGCTGGGGGCCACCACGTCGCGCACCAGGGTCGGGCCGGTGCTGCTGACGCTGTTGCCTGCGGCGTCGAACAATTCAACCGACAGCACGCCACCGCTGGCGATGGCGGTTTGCAGCTCGGCGCTGGTGGGCGTGCCGTCGCTGGTGGACAGGTTGACCGTGGTGTCGCCCACCAAGATGGTGTTGTCGTAGCCAATGATGGTTGCGCCCATGCGAAACACCGCCGAGCCACCGCTGGCCTGGCCCGCCGTGATGCTGGCGGCAAAGTCCACAGCGGTGTTGCTGTTGTTGAGGGCATTGGCCACCACATTACCGCCCGAGGGGGTGATGCCGAGGCCGGTGGCCGCATCTGGGGGGGTGATGTCTCGCACCAAGGTCGGGCCGCCGGTGCTGGTGACGCTGTTGCCAGCGGCGTCAAACAACTTGACGCTGACCACACCGCCGCTGGCGATGGCCGCTTGCAGCTCGGCGCTGGTGGGGGCGCCGTCGCTGGTGGTCAGGTTGACGCCCACGTCGCCCACGCCAATGTTGCTGTCGCTGCCCACCAGCACGCCGTTGACATAGAACTCGGCGCGCCCACCGTTGGCCTGGCCGGCGGTGATGCTGGCGGCGATGTCGATGGCGGTGTTGCTGCTGTTGAGGGTGTTGGTCACCACCAAGCCGCCCGAGGGCGTGAGGGTGATGCCAGTGGCGGCGTTGGGCGCGGTGAGGTCGCGCACCAGGGTGGGGCCGGTGCTGCTGATGCTGTTGCCAGCGGCGTCGAACAATTCGATGCCCAACACGCCGCCATTGGCGATGGCGGTTTGCAGCTCAGCACTGGTGGGGGTGCCGTCGCTGGTGCTGAGGTTGACCGTGGTGTCGCCCACCAAGATGTCGCTGTCGTAGCCAATGATGGTGTCGCCCAACTTGAACACCGCCGAACCACCCGTGGCCTGGCCCGCGGTGATGCTGGCGGCAAAGGCCATGGCGGTGTTGCTGTTGTTCAAGGCGTTGGCCACCACATTGCCGCCCGAGGGCGTGATGCTGAGGTTGGTGGCCGCGTTGGGCGCCACGATGTCGCGCACCAAGGTCGGGCCGCTGGTGGTGACGTGGTTGCCTGCGGCGTCAAACAACTTGACACTGACCACGCCACCGCTGGCGATGGCCGCTTGCAACGCCGCTGCGCTGGCGGTGTTGGTGGATGCGCTGACGCTGGTGTCGTTGGCGCTGATGAGGCTGTCGGTGCCGACCAACACCCCATTGACATAAAACTCGGCCTTGCCGCCCGTGGCTTGGCCAGCGGAGATGGTGGCGCTCAGGTCGAGCGCGGTGGTGCCGGCGTTGACGGTGTTGGCCACCACCAGGTCGGCCGTGGGGCTCACTTGGATGTTGCTGGCCGGGTTGGGGGCGCTGTTGTCGAGCACGTAGGCCTTGGCAAAAACCAGGCTTTCCAGACCGTTGGCGGCCACCACTTTGGCCTTGAGGGTGTTGCTGCCCACCAGGGTTTGGCCGGCCAGCGACCACTGGTCGGAACCCACGCTGCTGCTGGCCTGCACCCAGGTGGTGCCGCCGTTCACCGACACCAGCACACGCTGGCCGCTGAGCGCGTTTTGGCTCAACAGGCCGCTGATGGTTTGGCTGGCGGCTTGGGTGATGAAGTCGTTGCTGGCACTGCCCGTGTCGTCGCTCAGCGCCATGCTGGTGATGCTGGGCGGTGCG
>Ga0315907_10002587_pt1 | contig 22515 bp, 17 predicted proteins | sample LakEriMetagenome_3_FD_203525 | JGI IMG/M metagenome (GOLD analysis project Ga0315907, IMG submission 203525) | Freshwater fungal communities from buoy surface, Lake Erie, Ohio, United States - Buoy 12 MA123 | ecosystem: Environmental > Aquatic > Freshwater > Lake > Lake biofilm | place: USA...
TCTCCTTTAGTGATCCCGCTGGGACTCGAACCCAGGACCCATACATTAAAAGTGTATTGCTCTACCAGCTGAGCTACGAGATCTTGCCTCTGAAAAGCGGGCGCAAATATACTCGCGCTTTTCTTTTACGCAACCTTTGTTAAGAATTTCTGATGGGAAAATGGAAAAAGTGCGGAATTGCTCGTTTTTAAAGCATGGGATGTCGCTCAAATGGACGCGATTTATCCAAATACAAACGATAGGTTGCCAGTTTACGATAAAGCGATGCTCCCAAATTTTCCGCGATGTGAATCATTTTCGGATTGAAGTCCCCGATCCAGGTTAGTATGGTTTCGTGATACCGGTTGAGCGTGACAATATGTTCTTCGCAGTATTTAATCATGGCGCCTTCAACTCCCCGGCCATGGTACTCCTTGTCAACGCCGAATACAATGCCCACCATGACTTTTCGTTTGCCAAACATCTTGTAGAAAAGGAATCGAAGCATCCCCAGCGCATTCATATTCCCTCGAACATATTGCATGAATTCGTTCACTTCAGGAAGGTTAATGTAGAATCCAATGGGCTTTTCTCCATCGTAAACAAAGACCATGATGTCGCGATCCATGATAGGGCGCATGGCTTGAATGGCTTTGCGCGCCTGTTCGATTTTCATAGGCTTAAAACCTTCGTGCACTGCCCAGGCAGCGTTGTAGATGGTTACGAAATCCAAGGCGATTTGCTCCAAGCTTCGCCCTCGTGCGTTGCCGACGCGAAAGGCTTTGTCTTGCAGCAATTGTTGAGATTTTCGCACAAAGACTTCCTGTGCCGGCATATGCAAATCACGCTTATAACACAACTGCTCGTAGTATATCTGAAATCCGAAGTTTTCGAAAAAGCGCTTGTAATAGGGCGGGTTGTAATTCATGCGAAAACTACCCATGTCGGTGAAGTTTTCAATGAGCAGGCCCCAGTAAGCCTCCTTCTCCCCAAAATTTATCGGGCCATCAATCGCCACCACTTCCAACGCCTTTAACCAATCGACAGCCGTTTGAAGTAAGAGCTCAGCCGCATCCTCATGATCGATACACTCGAAAAAGCCAATCCCTCCGGTTTTTTGCTTTTGAGCGTCTGAGTACTTTCCGGAAAAAAAAGCAGCTATCCGACCTGCCGGTCTGTTGTTATCATCGAACAAGATCCAACGGGCGGCATCACCTTGGGCGAAAAGCTTGTTTTTTGCCGGATTGAACACGCCGGCTATGTCCTGCATGATGTGCGGAATGTAGTTGGGGTCGCCGGAATAAATAACGCCGGGGACCTGCAGCCAGTCACTTGCCGACTTGTTGTCATCTACTTTTTTTAGATGCATAGTGCAGTTTTCTTTTGCGGGTTGCAATTTATTCACAAGCCAACAAAGAAAAAATGATCGCGCAGACAACCTATCGCCTGTTATTTTTGTCAATGTCAAGTAAAACCAAACCAAAAAGGAACTACTGAATGAAATCACTGGTACTTACGTGTGCATTGGCTGCAATATGCGTATTCACATTTGCCCAAAGCACACCGGCTGTCAAAGTGCAGCAAGCCCGTAGCACTCAAGAATTGAGTGCCCTATCGCAAAATGAACTGGCCCTACTCGAATTTCGAGCTGAAAAGCTCTGCTGGTTCGAGAATGTGAAGAATGATAATCTGATGGATTGGTACACACTTACCGATCGCAATGGAAATTCAGTAGCTCTTACGGATGACATGGTGGCCGATTTTAATCCGCTACTTTTTAACCTGCCGCAGCAACAGGTGCGCTGCGAGAACTTGCCGGTGCAAACGACTTCCGGAAATCACTATGTGCTTATTGTGCGTTCTGAAGAGCAAATGCAGAAAGAATGGCAACGACGTCTAATTAAAAATGCAAAATCCCAGTCCAAGTAATATGAAGCAGCTATTTTCTTTCGCCATCATTATGGCATCAGCTTTCGGTGCCTGGGCGCAGTCGGAAGTATTTAACATCGGCAATGGTGATTCATATACAGGTTGCGATGCAATCATGCACGACGCAAATGGTGGACTTACACCATACTCTCCCAACTCAAACAACCAAACTACGATTTGCCCTGAGGCGCCTGAAACACAGGTTAACTTATACTTCATCGGATGCGATATATCAGTAGGTGATGTTCTGGCTATCTATGATGGACCTAACACAACTTCACCTTTAATTGGTGAGTATGACCAGGACGAATTGTTATTCCAGACTATCAGCCCTTCGGCAACCAATACCTCCGGGTGTCTGACGGTGACGTTCACTTCGAATTCAGATAACAACACGGGTGATTTCTCGATGCGTATTATTTGCGGTATTCCTTGCGATTTCCCCATTGCCGATATTTACGCCGATGCTGATACAGTGAAGATCTGCGCCGGTGAATCGGTTGAGTTCTACGGTGGAAATTCTACCTGGACAACAGGTGCCACACTGGCCAATTTCACTTGGGATTTTGGAGACGGAACAACCGACACGCAAACGTGGTCTGTTGTGCAGCACCCTTTCAACGAGCCGGGAGGATATCGTGTGCGCTTGTATATTGAAGACAGCAATGGTTGTGAAAGCGCAAACATTCCGGAGGTTGTGGTGTTGGTTTCAACTCCCTTCCAGTTCGATCTGACCGTCAGCGAAGATTATTTCTGTATAGGTAACCCAGTTCTCTTGGGCACAACAGAATTCGTACAATCCGGCGGAACCGTCATTGGCGAGGAAAGCCAGAATGGAACTTCTCCAACATGGGTAGAAGATAATAGTGTCGTGTTCGATAATGGTGTTTATATCCCGGATAACCAAGGATGCCTGGATACAGATATCACCTTCAATCAATTTGGAACCGCTGTCATCGATGATGTAAATGATTTCAGTAGTATTTACTTTAACATGGAACACTCTTTCGTGGGTGACATTACCATTTCTGTCATTTGTCCGGATGGTTCTGTAATGAGTATCTTTCCGGAAGCGGGTGGCTCCGGTACTTTCCTGGGTGAGCCTATTGATGATGAGACAGGAACACCGGGTGTAGGCTATGAGTATTCTTTTTCTCCGGGTTCTGCCGGGGGCAGCTGGATGGAATATTTGGCCGGTGGTGGAGCTTCTCCTATTCCTGCCGGTGACTATGAACCCGAAGGTTCATTCGATGATTTGATGGGATGTCCTCTAAATGGCACCTGGACCCTTGAAGTTTGCGATATCGTTGGTGCTGACGATGGTTATGTGTTCGAATTCGGAATTGCCTTCAATTCAACCTTCTATCCTGATGCACTTCAGTTTACCCCAATCGTAGGCACCGGCTGTGATTCCAGCTATTGGGTAGAACCAAATGCATTAACGGAAGTAGGACCCGATTGCGACTGGGCAATTTTTGATCCGATAACTCCCGGCAACTACACGTTCCAATACCGTGTAATGAACGATTTCGGTTGCGAATTCACTCAAGAAATTCAAGTTACTGCGGTTGCTCCACCGGATGTGAATGCGGCTGATATTCCACTTTGCGTTGGCGCGAATAACCAATTACAGGCTATCGTGGAAAATGCAGTACCCGGTGCTCCATATGCCTATACATGGTCACCTACAACCGGCCTTTCGAGCAGTGTTATTGCTGCTCCTACTGTTTCCAATTTGACCGATGAAACAACGTATACCGTTACCGTCACAGCAATTGGCTTGGAGAACTGTTCGGGCTCTGATGAAGCTACTGTTTTCATCGTGCCTCAATTGGTTCCCACAACTACTCCCAACTATGATTGTGATGCAGTTTATCCCGTTACGCTTAACTGTTCTCCACAAGTGAACGCGTCGGCGACCTATGCCTGGACGCTCGATGGAACCATCGTTTCCGGTGGATTGAATGATACGCTGGTGGTCGAAGAAGACGGACATTATCAGCTTGTGGTAAGTGATGCAGATTGCGGGACAAGTCAGACAATCGACTTTTTTGTGGCACCACCTCTCGTATTGAACGACCGTATTATGCGTCCATGCGTGGAGACACTTCCGGTTGATATTGTAATGGAAGAACAGGGGCAAGATATTATCTGGTCGTGGGATCACTACAATACTCAAACTCAATATAACCAAGGCCAAACGGATTCACTTGGTTTCTATGAATTAGCTACTTATAACACCAACATCTCCGGTATTTATGTTGTGAATGTTCAGCAAGAAGATTGTACGCAAGAGGGAACTATTGTGGTTCGTTTCGAACCGGAAGAGTGCGTATTAATCATACCGAATATCATGACTCCGAATGGTGACGGAGACAATGATACGTTTGATGTTACCAGCATTGGTCGTTACCCGCGAAGCACCTGTCAAATCTTCAACCGATGGGGTGTGCTGGTATTCGAAGATTTGGATTACAACGGATCATGGAATGCGGATGGCACACCGGATGGTGTTTATTTCTATGTGGTTGGTATCAATAAGAATTCAGGCATGGAATATTTCTCGGGTGATTTAACCATCATTCGATAGGGAATGTCAAGTATTGATAAAAGGCTGCTCGAAAGGGCAGCTTTTTTTTTGTGCTGATTCATATTTGCAACTTGCTTATGGATGCCATTGATGAATTGGGAAAACTTGCGTCAACCCTGCGCATAGAACAAAAGGAAGATTACGCGTTGCACGATGCGTGGCTAAGGCAATCCGGTATTCCTGACAGAAAACGAAATGGCATCACCTGGTTTCCGCTTCGAATCGTGGAGACCGGTTTTGGTCTAGGGTCCTATCCTTTTATAGTGGTTGAACGAAATCCGGGCGACCGTCTCGAACATAAGTTTCAGAGCGCTGCGCCTGTCAGTGTTTTTTCTGCTGCCGAGGGAAATGAAGCATACACCCTCAACGGTACCATTGGTTATGTGGATGACCAGCGAATGAAGATCTCCTTTTTCACCGATGAACTTCCTGACTGGATGGAGGATGGAAAGCTGGGGGTCAATCTCCTTTTCGATACGCGCACGTATGATGAAATGTTCAAGGCATTGAATCAATTAATAAATGTGGAGAAGGGCCGACTCAAGCATCTGCGTGATGTGCTGCTGGGTTACAAAACGGCTGAGTCCAAATCAGTTCCTGGGTTCGCTTCTCCGCTGTTAAATGAGTCACAAAATGCGGCTTTGAAAGCTGTTTGCTCCGCCGAAGATGTTGCTATCATTCACGGCCCTCCCGGCACGGGGAAAACAACCACACTGGTAGAGTCGATGGCCGAGGTGCTTCGTGAGGAGAAGCAGATTATGGTATGTGCTCCGAGTAACGCTGCCACAGACCATCTGGCCAAATGCCTCGCGGCGAAGGGACTTCGTGTTGTGCGCATCGGAAACTTGGCTAAAGTGGAAACGGATAACACGGCATTGACGCTTGATGTGTTGCTGCAAAAGGAAAAGGACTTTAAGCAAATCAAAGAACTAAAGCGACGAGCTCTTGACCTGCGCAAAATGGGAGGCAAATACAAACGATCATTTGGAAGGGAAGAGGCTGAACAACGAAAACTGATTTTCCGAGAAGCCCGTCAAATAAGCCAGGAGGCGCGCGAGTTGGAATCGTATCTCATCCAGAAAATACTCGACGAAGCTCAGGTCATTGCTTGTACCTTAATCGGATCTTCTTCCGACGATTTAGCCGGTCGTCGTTTCAGCACGGTTGTAATTGATGAAGCCGGCCAAGGCATTGAGCCCGCTGTATGGGTTCCAATTCTGAAAGCAGAGCGTGTTGTCATGGCAGGCGACCCGTTTCAATTGCCTCCCACAGTGAAAAGTCAGGAGGCGGCTGCAAAAGGGTTAACTGTAACCTTACTTGAAAAGGGAATCAAACGCTTGGGACATGCGGCCCTGCTGAAGGAACAATACAGAATGCATGAAACCATCATGGCATTTTCGAATCGAAAGTTCTATGGTAATGAATTGATCGCTCACGAATCTGTTGCTTCGCGTTTATTGGGCAGTTCATTGCCATTGGAGTTTATTGATACCGCCGGCTGTGGTTTTGATGAGCAGGCGGGTGAAGAAGGAGATTCACGGGCAAACCCCGAAGAGGTGCAAATCGTGATGAAGCATTTTGAACAGCTAAGGCAAGAGTATCCGGGAGAGTGGAAAACAGCCGTTATCTCGCCTTATAGAGCTCAGGTAGATCTGCTTCAGAAGGAGTTTTCGCAAGCCGCGGGAGTCACCGTAAATACCATCGACTCCTTCCAAGGTCAGGAACGTGATGTCGTTTATCTGAGCTTAGTGCGCAGTAACGATAAAGGTGAGATTGGCTTTTTGCGCGACTATCGGCGCATGAATGTGGCCATGACAAGAGCTAAGATGAAGCTGGTAATTATCGGTGATAGCGCAACGCTTGGCAACGATAAGTTTTATGCTGAATTTCTGGAATATGCCGAGACAATCGGAGGATATCGCACCGCCTGGGAATTCATGTATTGAATCAACTTGCAGAGGTGCGTTTTTCCAGCATCGGTACAAAGGAGAATTCACCATGGTAGCTCGTCGCAAACGAACCGTCTTCTTCTTCTTTCACCACCATCATTTTTTGAATATCACCGTCGCCAAATGGCATTACCAACAGGCCGCCAGGCTTCAGCTGAAGTAATAACTCTTCAGGAAGTTTCGGAACCGCACATGTAAAGATGATTCGATCAAATGGCCCCATCGCGGGTAAGCCTTTGAATCCGTCTCCATAGCTTAGATAAGGCTTATAGCCCATTTTTTCTAATAAATTCTTCGCGTTGACATATAGTACGCGTTGTCTTTCAATGGAAAACACCTTTGCGCCAAGCTCGCATAGTACTGCGCACTGAAACCCGCTACCGGTGCCGATTTCCAGCACTTTCATACCGGGCTCCAATTGCAATAAACTCGACTGCATTGCAACGGTGAACGGATGCGAAATAGTTTGACCAACACCAATCTGAAATGCCTTGTTGTCGTAAGCGAATTCCAAAAATGCACTGCTCAGAAAATAGTGTCTGGGAACAGAATTGATGGCGTCTAATACACGCTGATCATTGATTCCCATGCGCTTGAGCTCATCTATGAGCTTCTTCCTTAGTCCTTTATGTCTGTATGAATCTTCTAACATATCCATCGTTAAAACTAAAGGTCTCTTTCATTCGCTATGCGCTGTTGAAAATTAAAAATCAACCACGCATTGTAAACTCTTTCCAGCCGAATTTTTGTGTCATGGCCGATAAGCTGAAAATAGGTGTTTTAGGAGCAGGGCATTTGGGGAAAATTCACATGAAGTGCATTCTCGAATTGCCCGATGTGTATGAGTTTGTTGGGTTTTTTGACTCCGATATGGAGAAGGCTAAACAAGCTGCCGAACAATTCGGTACGATGGCTTTTCACAATGCCAAGTCGCTCATCGAAGCGTGCGATGTGGTTGATATCGTTACCCCAACGGCTAATCACTTTGAAAGTGCCTCTGTGGCCATTCGAAGTCTGAAGCACGTTTTCATTGAGAAACCCGTCACAAATACCTCCGAAGAGGCTAGAGCGCTCATCAGCCTGGCCAAAGAAGCGGGTGTCAAAGTGCAGGTTGGGCATGTGGAACGATTTAATCCGGCTTTTCAAGCTGTGAAGGCGCATCTGAATCAACCGCGTTTCATTGAAACTCATCGTTTGGCTCAATTCAATCCTCGTGGTACAGACGTTTCTGTGGTGCTCGATTTAATGATACATGATATTGATATCATCTTAGCGGTAACAGGCGCCAATGCTCGCCGAATTTCTGCCAGTGGCGTTGCCGTTCTCAGCGATACTCCTGACATTGCCAATGCGCGCATCGAACTCGACAATGGTTGTGTTGCGAACTTGACCGCCAGTCGTATTTCCCTCAAGAATATGCGCAAAACGCGATTTTTTCAAAAGGACGCTTACATCGCTGTAGATTTTCTGCAGAAGGAGGCTGAAATCGTTCGCATGAAAGAAGTGGAAGGTGACCCCGATCCGTTTTCCGTAACAATTGACCTTGGGGAAAATCGTGGCCATAAGGAGATTCTCTTCGACAAGCCATCGATTCCTGCTTCGAACGCTATACGGGATGAACTGGAGTCGCTGGCCAAGTGCATTCATACCAACGATTTTCCAACGGTTTCTCTGCAAGATGGCACTCGCGCTCTGGAGGTAGCCTTGCAGGTGCTCGAGAAAATGGCTCAGCATGTTCTGATACAAGACCCGGAAGTACAACCACCGAAGGATTTCAATTGAGAAAAACGCAAGTTTTCCACACGTGCAATTTTTTCCGAATTACAGGGTTATCCATCCGCGCTTTGTTGCGCGTACCTTAATTTGCCAACCTTTTAATAGTACTTGCGGAAATTATGCGGCCTGCCCGATGGATGTATGTTGTTTTACTTGCAGTTGCGTGCAATCGTTCTGATGTTGAAGAGCTTCCTGCTTTCATACAAGCCAACGTTGTCACACTCACTACGCTTCCGCTTCAAGGCAGCAATAGTTCGGCCATCTCAGAGTTGTGGTTTTATGCAAATGGAGATATTTTGGGTGTAGTGGATACGCCCGTTTCCCTGCCGCTTCTCAAACAAGGTATTCAAACCATTACTGTTTTTCCCGGAATTAAAAATAACGGAATGGGAACGAGTCGAATTCGCTATCCCTTCTATACGGCATACGATACTACGATGAACATAAAGGCAGGTGAATCGTACACCATTCAACCGCGTTTCTCTTATGTTACGAATGCGTCTATTGATGCCACCCGAAATTTTGAGGCTGGAAATACGTTTGTGGAAGCATCATCCAACAATGGAAACATTGAGTTATTGAATGACCCGGCACTGGCAGCTTCGGGTGTGCGTTGCGTTCGAATGAGTCTTCCGCAAAACGCCGGTTTGCTCAGCTATCTGGACGAAACGAATATCGCCCTTGATGCAGGATCTGTTGCTTTTCTTGAAATGGATTATAGCTGCAACAATACGTTTGTGGTTGGGGTTTATACGATTGACGGCGTGAGTTCCACTAAAGTTCCAGTATTATACCTTACCCCTACCCAGACCGATGGAAATAATGCTCCTGAATGGAATAAGATTTACATGGATCTTGGTATGGTGGCGTCGCAATACCCCAACACCGATAATTTTCGATTGTATGTGGAGTGCACAGCCGAGGAGGCTGAGGTTCCAACCATTTATATGGACGACATCAAAGTGGTCAAGTAGTGTGCTATGAATAATATGCGTCAAATAGTAAAGTATGTCTTGGCCGATTGGTTCGCCGCTGCTGCTGCCTGGACTTTGCTTTACGTTTATCGCAAGCTATATCTAGAGCCGGTTAAGTTTGGCGATGATGTTCGTCTTGAGTTTGATACGAATTTCTTCCTTGGTTTCGCAATTGTTCCTCTCTTTTGGCTGCTGCTCTATGCGCTTAGCGGTCATTACTCTGCGATTTTCCGCCGTCACCGCCTAAAGGAGCTTGCCCAAGTATCCATGTCGGCATTGGTGGGTGTACTGATCATTTTTTTCGTGCTTTTGCTCGATGATGAGATTAAATACTATCAGCATTATTACAAGTCGTTTTTGGTGCTTCTGGTATCGCACTTTTTGTTGACTCTGCTCTTGCGTCTTATTCTCACGTCAAGAACAGTTTCCCGCGTCCACAAAGGGCAAATCGGATTCAACACCATCATTGTAGGCGGTTATGACCGGGCACTCAACTTGTTCGAAGAAATCAGTGCCATGAAGAATTCACCGGGCTACCATTTTGTTGGCTTTGTGCGCGTAAACGGACAGGATAATCTGCTGGCTAAGCACATTCCGCTCCTCGGTAAATACTATGAGTTACCAAGACTCATCGAACTGCATGATGTGGAGGAGGTAATTATTGCTGTTGAAAGTGGCGATCACAAGGACCTGCAAAACATTTTACATCTGCTCGAGGGCTGGGAAGTGCAGGTGAGCATTATTCCCGACATGTTTGACATTATGAGCGGATCGGTCAAAATGAACAGCATTTATGGTGTGCCGCTCATTCGAGTGAATCATGAAATCATGCCTCAGTGGCAATTTTCCGTGAAGCGTTTCCTTGATATCACCGTGTCCGTTTTGGCTCTTCTTGTGTTGACGCCCATTTTATTGATCATTTCATTGGCGATCAAATTCACCTCCAGTGGCTCTGTTTTGTATTCTCAAGAAAGAATCGGAAAACATGGCAAACCATTTCGAATCTTTAAATTTCGAACCATGATAGCCGAGGCCGAAGCCAACGGACCAAGGCTGAGTTCAACTTTCGATAATCGTGTAACACGTATAGGACGTTTCTTACGCAAAACGCGTATGGATGAATTGCCTCAATTCTACAATGTGTTGAAGGGAGAAATGTCGCTGGTGGGGCCCCGACCTGAACGCCGTTATTACATCGATCTCATCATGGAACGCGCTCCGCATTACAGCCATCTGCATCGCGTGCGCCCGGGTATCACTTCATGGGGACAAGTGAAATATGGCTATGCTGAAAATGTCGATCAAATGATTCATCGACTCAAGTATGATGTGCTCTACATCGAGAACATGTCTTTGGCCATGGATTTTAAAATTCTGTTCTACACTATTGCCATTGTGCTGAAGGGTGCCGGAAAATAGCGCCTACACCATGTCAGCCGCCTTGTGCATTCGTTCCGATAAATACACATCAGTAGAATGAAACGGAATGGTTGATCTCAATTCTGCATGAAGCTTTTCTACATCATGGGAGCTTTTTAATGGACGTTTTAAGTCGAGTGCTTGCGCTGCTGTCAGCCATTCGATGGCTAGAATTTTTTTGAGATTGTCGAGCACACGGAAACATTTCGTAGCAGCATTCGCTCCCATACTGACATGATCTTCCTGACCATTGCTGCTATCTATTGTATCGACACTGGAAGGAGTGCACAACTGCTTGTTTTGTGAAACAATGCTGGCCGCGGTGTATTGCGGAATCATGTAGCCACTATTCAATCCGGCGTTGGGCGCCAAATAGGCAGGCAAGTTTCGCTGGCCTCCAATAAGTTTATAGGTACGTCGCTCCGAAATACTGCCTATTTCGGCGAGAGCAATGGCCATAAAATCGAGCACCAATGCCAGAGGTTGTCCATGAAAATTACCACCGGAAATAACTTTATCTGCATCCATGAAGATGAGCGGATTGTCGGTAACGGAATTAAGCTCCGTTTCTGTGACACGTTTCACGTATTGAAGCGCATCATAGCTCGCTCCCAGCACTTGCGGAATACATCGAAAACTATAGGGGTCTTGTACGTGACTTTTCGGTTCTGATGCAATTGGACTTCCGTTGAGTAGCTCTCGCATGCGACGGGCAATGTGTTGTTGACCGACGTGCGGACGCGCGCTGTGCACAAGTGCATCAAACGGTTCCATTCTTCCATCGTAGGCATCGAGTGAAAGAGCTGCAATTGATAACGAGCGCTCCAGCAAGCGCTCCCCTTCAGCCACACACCAGGTTGCATAGGAGCTCATGAACTGCGTGCCGTTTATGAGTGCCAGCCCTTCCTTGCTGCTTAGTTTGATGGGAGCTAAATCACATGCTTTGAGCGCTTGAATTGCCGGCATGCGTTCTCCTTTGAAAATCACTTCGCCATGACCGAGAAGAGGTAAACACAAATGCGAAAGTGGCGCAAGGTCGCCACTGGCCCCCAATGAACCTTGCGTATACACTACGGGCATAACGTCATGATTGTATAATTGAATCATGAGTTCTACTGTCTCAGGCTGTACGCCACTGTATCCGAAAAGGACTCCCCTAATCTTCAGCAGTAACATGAGCTTTACGAGATGACGCGGTACTTCTTCACCCATTCCACAGGCATGGGAAAGAAGGAGGTTTTCCTGAAGAGTGCTAAGGTCGTCATCGGCAATAACAGTATTGCACAACGAACCAAATCCGGTGTTTACGCCATAGATGGGCGCTTTGAGATGTTTCGATTTTTCCTCGAGATATGTGCGCACGCTCTTTAGACGGTTCGAGGCGTCTTGCGGAATAGCCAGAGGCTTACCTGATTGAACAAAGGTGACTGCCTCGCTGCAGGTTATTGCACGTGAAATGTCCAGTATACTCATAGCTGCTATTGTGAGCGCAAGGTATAGATGGAATCTGATTCATGAAGAGGTCTTCCTCTCAACTCAAAATTCAAGTATTCAACAATCCTCTGCTTCATCTTCGAGTTTCTGGTTCCTTTACCCTAATTTGGCAGCCACAAATCACTCTATATGAAATTCATCAATGGAATTCCACTAGCAGTTGCCTTCGCTTTGGCGTCGACTGCACAGGCGCAAAACATCCGCTTTGAAGAGTATAAACTCGACAATGGATTGCATGTCATTCTCCATGAAGACCACAGTACTCCGATTACTGCCGTAACGGTGATGTATCACGTGGGTTCTAAAAATGAAACCGTTGGCCGTTCGGGCATGGCTCACTTCTTCGAACACTTGCTTTTTGAAGGTTCTGATAATATCGGTCGCGGACAATACGCTAAGTATGTTGAAAATGCCGGCGGAGCTCTCAATGCGAATACCTCACAAGACAGAACATTCTATTACGAATTGCTCCCAAGTAACCAGTTGGAATTGGGCTTATGGCTCGAGAGCGAGCGCATGTTGCACGCTAAGGTGGAAATGGTCGGAATAGAAACGCAACGCGAAGTGGTTAAGGAAGAGAAGCGCCAGCGTGTCGATAACCAACCCTACGGAACCTTATTTCAGGAGGCGTTGGATCATGCTTTCGATGTGCATCCCTACAGCTGGCCGCCCATAGGAAGTATGGAAGATCTTAACGCTGCCCAGGAACAGGATTTTGTTAACTTCTACAAGACTTTCTATGTCCCAAACAATGCAGTGCTTAGCATAGCGGGTGACATTGATGTCGCTGCGACAAAAAAGTTAATTGCAAAATACTTTGGTTCCATTCCGCGCGGTGCTGTCGATGTTCCTCGTCCAACTCAAGTGGAACCCTTGAACAAAGGTGAAGTGCGTGATACGGTTTGGGGGAAAGACCAACTTCCAATGGTTGTGCAAGCTTATCATATTCCGGCTCAAGGCACCCCTGAGTATTATGCAATCGATATGTTGAACCAATTGCTTTCTCAAGGTGAAAGCTCCCGTTTGAATAAGTCATTGGTAGATGAAAAACAAGTGGCTCTTTTTTCAGGTGCATTTACATATAACACCGAACATCCGGGCTTGACACTCGCTTACAGTCTTGCTAATATGGGAGTGGATGCAGTAAAGGTGGAGGAAGCCATGAATGCGGAATTTGAGCGCGTGAAAATGGAGCCGGTCACGGATAAGGAATTCCAAAAGTTACGTAATCAGATTGAAAACGATTTCGTTTCGCGTAACGGTTCTGTGGCGGGTATCGCTGAAAGCCTCGCGAATTATCACATGTATTTCGGAGATGCGAATTTGATCAACACGGAAATCGAAAAGTATTATTCGGTTACCAAAGAAGATCTCGCGAACGCCGCCAAGAAGTATTACACGAAAGACAATCGTGTGGTTCTTTATTTTTTGAACGATCCAAAACTGTCGGAAAACTAAATCCTCTCTTCAACAAATTCATTTTAGATTCTACGAACGATGAAAAAGTTCTTTCTCACGATACAAATAGCAGTTGCTATTGCACTTGTTGCCTGTAACTCTTCACGCAAGCTCGATCGCTCGATTGTGCCGGCGGCAGGTCCTGCACCGAAAATTCAAATTGGTCAGTATCAAATGACCTCTTTGCCCAATGGCCTGAAACTAGTGGTTGTTGAAAACCACAAACTGCCGCGAGTTTCTTACAACATCAATTTGGATATTGATCCGCTCTTTGAAGGTGATCGTGCAGGATTTGCCATGCTCAGCGGTGAGCTTATGAAGGCCGGCACGCGCACGCGCACCAAATCCCAGATTGATGAGTCCGTTGATTTTATGGGCGCATCCTTGTCGACTTCTTCCGGTGGCGTATTCGGTAGCTGTTTGGCAAAACACTCCGAAGAGTTTTTGACCTTAATGTCGGACGTCGTCCTCAACCCAACTTTTCCTGCTGATGAACTGGAAAAGAGTCGCAAGCAGCAACTCTCAAATTTGACCAATGAAAAGACAGATCCGAATTCTATGTCTGATAAAATCGGAAACGTCATGAAATATGGAGCTACACACCCGTATGGTGAATTCATGACAGAATCATCACTCAAAGCAATCACTACCGATGATCTGTTTAATTACTACCAGGATTTCTACCGTCCGAATGTGGCTTATCTCGTTATTGTTGGGGACATAACCTTCGAGAAGGCGCAAGCTCAGGCATTGAAGTATTTCGGAAGCTGGGAACAGAAGAAGGTTCGCGACTTATCCTATTCAACTCCACTGGAACCACAGGGTAATGTCGTGGCATTCGTGCCACTTGCCGGCGCTGTGCAGAGTGTAATTGATGTAACCTATCCGATTGACTTAAAGCCCGGAACTCAAGATGCTATTGTGGCCAGCGTGCTCAATAATGTACTCGGCGGAAGTGGTTTCCAGACGCGCCTTATGCAGAATCTGCGTGAGGACAAAGCGTATACCTATGGCTCATATTCGAGTATTTCTCCGGACGAGGTAATTGGAGCATTTAGCGCAGGTGCCAGTGTGCGCAATGCTGTAACCGATAGCGCTGTAACAGAAATTCTTTTCGAAATGGATCGCCTGGTCAAAGAATCAGTGGCGGATAGCACGCTGCAAACGGTTAAGAATATTATGACGGGAAGCTTCGCTCGTTCGCTCGAGCGCCCGCAAACTATTGCCAACTTCGCACTTAATATAGAGAAGTATAAGCTGCCCAAAGACTTCTATGAAACGTATCTGCAAAAGCTGAATGCTGTGACAGTTGCGGATGTGCAAGCAATGGCAAAACGTGTTCTTCGCCCTTCCAACGCTTTCATTACCGTCGTAGGCAATCGCGAGGTTGCTGATAAACTTGCAAAGTTCTCGGCCACGGGTAAAGTAAACATCGTAAATGCCGACGGAACTCCGTTTTCCGATTTAAAGTCAGTGCCCGAGGGCGTGACAATCCAAACAGTTATCGATGCCTATGTGAATGCCATGGGTGGGAAGGAAGTATTTGCGTTGGTAAAATCCTACGAACAAGTGGGCGAAATGAAGGTGGGACCTATGGCACTCAGTGTGAACATGAAGGTGAAGGACAATGCAAAGTTGGTGAACGTAATATCCATGAACGGAAGCGAAATGATGAAGCAGGTGTTTGATGGAACCAAGGGCATCAATGTTCAAATGGGCGCTAAGAAACCCATGGATGAAAAGGAACTGGTTGACATCAAAATGCAAATCGATATGATGGTGGAAGCCAACTACGAAAAGTATGGTGCAAAGCCTGTCCTGAAGGGTATTGGAAAAGTGGATGAAGAGGAGGCGTATGTAGTAGAGGTCACCAAATCAACCGGTGATGTTGCAACGGATTACTACAGCGTTAAGACGGGTTTGAAACTAATGTCAGCTTCCTTGCAAGGTGAGGGTGAGGAGTCAGTAATGGCAGAAACCCGCTACACGGAATACGGCACTGCGAACGTGCAGGATGGTAAGGCTTTGCGATCACTGAAGTTTCCTTCGAAATTCAAACAGTCGGCAGGACCGCAGTCCATGGAGTTTACTTTCACTGAAATGCGCGTTAATCCAAAGTTGAACGACAAGGACTTTGTTGTCGAATAAAAACGAAGTGTAGCGTTGTTACGATCCGTTTTTTCCTTTCTGGTTGTCGTTTGCTGCTGTTGCCAGGGTGCAACAGCAGCAAGCGATGATACTACCGAAGTTCGGGCATCGAAAGACCTTGGAATGTATATCGGTGGATCCTATTCGCTGACTCAGTTGCAGGCGGCACCCTATTTTGTTGGTTCTTTTATAGGAACACCCGAACTGAAAAATAGCCCGGGAGTATTTGCAGGATTTTGTTATAACTTCTATGCCGGCAAACGGTTAATTGTGCGTCCGGCCATAGAAGCGATGTTCTTGCCGACTTCCATTAAGTACCAAACGGATATTAATTATGTGCGCGAGCAGCGTGTATTTCCGTTGACGGTTGAACTACCTTTTTCTTTTATCTATTCGGCATATCGAACCAAGTCTTTTCCTCGCCCTAAGGCAAAACCGGAGTTTGGAGTGAGCGTCAGGCCTGTTTTCGCGGTGAAGCCTTTAACGGATGCGCAACCTGTATTACGCAACTGGAATGTGAATAGCGATATCTTCATCGGATATCCATTTGCAAATGAAAAAAGCGTAATGAGGCTGGAGCTATTCTATTCATATGGCTGGTACAACCTCATTGGCGAGAGCAGCGATTATCGCACCTATGCAATAGAACGCCTCATTCGTAATACGGCCGGCTTGCGCCTGATTTTCCACTAGAAGTTCTTCAAGGCTTTGAAAACCTTGTGAACGGGCAAACCCATCACATTGAAATACGATCCTTCCAATCGATCGATGCCAACGAGCCCGATCCAATCTTGTGCTCCATAAGATCCCGCTTTATCATAAGGGGAATAATTGTCCACGTAATGCGCAATTTCCTTTTCATCCAGAAGCGAGAAATGAACGCGTGTGCTGTCCCAAATAAGCTCGGTTTTTTCGACTGAAACGATTGACACCCCGGTATACACATCATGTGTCTTTCCATTGAGAAGGCTAATCATATGAATGGCCTCCGCACGATCAGCCGGTTTGTTCAGCACCTGGCCGGCTATCCAAACAATCGTATCGGCAGTGATGAGAATGTCGGCCTCCGTTAAATCGGATCTGAAAGCATCTGCTTTTTTGGATGCGAGATAAAGCGGTATTTCTTCTCGCTCCAAATGATCGGGATAGGTTTCATCCACTTCTTTCGACCAAATGTCAAAGCTGATTTCAAGGCCTTGCAGTAATTGTTGCCTGCGTGGACTTTTTGAGGCCAGTTTGATGCGCTTATTTAGAAGGTTTTCCAACATGCCTCGAAAGTGCAACGCTTTTTCTCTTGCTGTGAAAAGCGGCACTATTTTTCTTCACAACCTTTCCATAGTGGCTTTTCGTCCACTGAGCCTGCTGTAATTTCGCCCTATGCATCAGACTATCCTCATTCTCGATTTTGGCTCTCAGGTTACCCAACTCATTGCTCGTCGGGTTCGAGAGCTTAATATCTACTGCGAAATCCATCCGTGGAATAAAATACCGCCGCTTCACGATGCTATACAGGGGGTTATACTTTCAGGAAGTCCTTTTTCGGTGCATCAGGAAGGAGCGCCGATGCCGGATTTGTCGAATGTTATGGGCCGCTTTCCGGTGTTGGGCATTTGCTATGGAGCACAACTTTTGGCCAAGCAGAATGGCGGTGAGGTGGTGCGCTCTACACACCGTGAGTACGGCAGAGCGCATTTGGTAGCGCGCGATGAGCAATCGGTACTATTCCGGAATATCCCTTCCGACTCTCAAGTATGGATGTCTCATGGAGACACGATTTTGGATGCAGGTCCCAATTCACACATCATTTGTTCTACTCCGGATGTGAAAGTTGCCGGCTACGCTCGCTCAGATGTGCGTGCTTTCGGCGTTCAGTTTCATCCTGAAGTCTACCACAGCCTCGATGGCACGCAGTTACTTCGAAACTTTGTCGTTGATGTTTGCGGATGTGCTCAGGATTGGACACCTCTTTCATTCGTGGATGAAACAGTCAGCGATTTGAAATCGAAACTGGGTGACGACGTCGTAATCATGGGCCTAAGTGGTGGTGTTGATTCAACTGTTGCTGCTGTGCTTATTCAACGTGCCATCGGAAACAACCTGCATTGCATATTTGTCGACAATGGTTTGCTGAGGAAGAATGAGTTTGACGAGGTTCTGGAGAGCTACAAGCACCTTGGTTTGAATGTTACCGGTGTTGATGCTTCTGCTCAATTCTATTCGGCATTGGAAGATGTATCAGACCCGGAGTTGAAGCGAAAGGCCATAGGCAAGGCATTCATCGAGGTGTTCGATGAGGAATCAAAGAAACATGCAGGTGCGCGCTGGCTTGGTCAGGGAACAATTTATCCCGATGTGATCGAGTCCGTTTCGCACAGCGGTGGTCCTTCCCAAACGATTAAGAGTCATCATAATGTTGGAGGTCTGCCCGACTATATGAAACTGCAAGTGGTTGAACCATTGAGGTTGCTTTTTAAGGATGAAGTGCGCAGAGTTGGCCGTGCTCTCGAAATACCTTCGTTTATTCTCGAGCGTCACCCTTTTCCCGGTCCCGGGCTGGGTATTCGAATATTGGGTGATATCACTCCGGAGAAAGTTCAGTTGCTTCAAGAGGCAGATCATATCTGGATACAATCCTTGAAGGAGCATAATTTATACAATGAAGTTTGGCAGGCCGGTGCTATTCTGCTTCCGGTTTATAGTGTAGGAGTAATGGGCGATGAGCGAACATATGAGCGAACAGTGGCCTTGCGAGCTGTGACCAGCACGGATGGCATGACCGCCGACTGGTCGAGACTTCCACATGATTTCATGGCTAAGGTTTCCAATGACATCATTAATAGGGTAAAGGGCGTCAATCGCGTGGTCTATGATATCAGCTCCAAACCACCTGCAACTATAGAATGGGAGTAATATCAAGAGTTCCTTTTCCGATATTTGCCTGAATATTGCTGTATGTCGTCCTATGAAATCTTTTTTGTTGATTGTTAGCATATGTTTTTGCATGATTGGCTGGTCTCAGCCGGGTGCAGGGTCAGGCACTTTCATAGAGCATACAGTAGAGGCAGGTCAAACGCTCTATTCCATTTCGAAAAAATACAATCTGTCCGTAGATCGCATTGTTACTGATAATCCTGGTGTCGACACTAGTTTGAAAGTGGGCCAGAAACTTCGAATAGCACAACAAGGCGAGAGCGCTTCATCCGAGGGAACATACGTTGTGAAGGCCGGTGATACCTATTATGGAATCTCAAGAGCCTATGGAATAAGTGTCGATGATTTGAAGGCAATGAATAATGGCATGCCTTCCGGTTTACTTCCGGGCGACACCATCAAGGTTCCTGCGGTAAAACCCGCCTCAACTGCGCCGCGAAGTGAACCTGCTACTGCGTCGGATGGAGTATATGATATTGCGGTTATGCTTCCGTTTTATACAACGACGAAAGACTCCTTGGTTTCACGCGATATTAGGCTGCGTGAAGCAGCTATCCATATGTATCGGGGAATAATGGCGGCAGCAGATTCACTCGAAAATCTGGGCCTGAAGGCGCGCATCCGTGTTTTGGATGTATTGGACAATAAGGCTTCCATCCATGCTGTGCTGAAGAAAAAGGAGATGGAAGGTGTGGATTTAATTATTGGCCCCCTGTTTAAAGATGTGGTGCCGGAAGTTGCTGCCTGGTGCGCCGCCAATGGAGCCCATATGGTCGTCCCCGTTCAGCAACCCAATCGTATTCTTCTCAATGCCCCGGCACTTAGCAAAGCTATCGCGGGCTCTGCTACTCAATGGATGTCTATAGCCCGGTATGCTCAGAAAAACTTCGCTCCCGAAAATGTCGTGCTTGTGGACTCCAAGATTTTGGATGATCGAAAGTTGGTGGAGTCATTCAAAGAGGAATGGTTCAAGATAACCAAGGATAGTCTGAAAAAAGTAGTGGTGTGCCACGATCTTGCCAACCTGAAGATAGCGTCTTTGCTTCCTTCCGGAAAGTGTGTAGTAGCAGTTCCAACGGCCGATAAAAAAGTCATAGCTGCTGTATTCAAATCCCTCGGTTCAAAAAGCGATGTAGAAGTAATAGGGCTAGAATCATGGGATGAAATGGACGCTATCTCCACGGAAATGCGTAATAAGTATCACGTGAGTTTTCCCAAGCAGGTCTTTGCCGATTTGGAAGATGCTAAAACTCGCCGCTGGCAGGATAATTATCGGAGGAAATTCAAAACCGAGCCGGTTGATTTTTCTTATACAGGTTATGATATTACTCTTTATTTCGGTACAGGTCTTTTCAAATTCGGTTCAAGTTTCCCGGAGCACTGGAATGAGATTGGAGCTAAAACAATCGGAAGCAAATTTGATTTTTTCAGAACATCAGCTGAAAGTGGTTTCGAGAATGCGTCTATCCATATCGTGCGCACGGACAATTATCAGCTTCAGCGCGTCAATTGATTTCAATAGTGTGACAATTTGATTTTGCCTTCGGGTTTAATCTTGCCCGACTTAATTCAAGCCTATGATTGATAAAAATGCCATTGCAGATGAGTTTCGAAAGATTCAAGATGAGATTTGCCATGGACTGGAGTTAGAAGATGGGAAGGCTTCTTTTTCGGAAGACGCATGGCGGCACGATAGCGGTGGTGGTGGCAGAACCCGAGTTATTGTTGGAGGAAATGTCATTGAAAAGGGAGGGGTCAACTTCAGCGCCGTTGAAGGAGAGTTGCCTATTTTCATGAAGGACAAAGTGAATGCGGATGCGACACGTTTTTTTGCAACGGGTGTGAGCATCGTGATTCATCCTCATTCTCCCATGGTACCCATCATTCACATGAATATTCGTTATTTCGAAACAAATGCCGGTGATAGCTGGTTCGGTGGTGGGATTGATTTAACTCCCATTTACGTCGACGATAATCAGGCACACTACTTTCACTCCAACATGAAGGAAGTGTGTGATCGGTATGACCCGGAATTTTACACGCGATTCAAGAAGTGGGCGGACGATTATTTCTTCATTACGCATCGGAATGAAACACGAGGCATTGGAGGTATTTTCTTCGATTACTTGCGGCCGTCAGATGAAATGCCTAAAGAGAATCTCTTTCATTTCGCAGCCGATGTCGGCCGTACTTTTCTAAAAGCATACTTGCCGATTGTTTCCTCAAACAAAAGCAAGCCCTTCACCGATGAAAATAAACAATGGCAACTGCTCCGAAGAGGGCGGTATGTAGAGTTTAATCTGGTGTATGATCGAGGTACGCGTTTCGGACTCGAGACGGGTGGCCGCATAGAATCTATCTTGATGAGTTTGCCGGAACACGCTTCATGGTTATATAATCATGGGCCGAAACAGGAATCGCCCGAAGCGGACACTCTATCAAAGCTAAGGAAGGGAGTTGATTGGGTGATGCCATCAGACAGATAATAAAAAAGGGCCTGCAAGGCCCTTTTTTATTATCTATGTTTCGATTAAATGCGATTGTCTACCTCTTCAACACCCGGGAATTTCCCTTTGTTGAATATGAACTCCCCGTCACCTAACTCTGTGGTGGTCTTAAAGTTTTTCACCTTGTAGGTCATTGTCGCATTGTCGCGTGTTTTGATTTCAACCTTGGTGACTTCCATTTTGGTCTTGTCTACATTGAGAATAACCGTGTGATATGCTTTGCTCTTTGCATCATTAGGATAGAGGGCTATTTGATAACAACTCACGCCATCGATAGTAGCCGCTGCGTTTTTCATTTCATGTTTGAAATTCTTCTCCCAAATCGTAAACATTTCAGATGGGTCGAAACCACCATCTTTCACATCAGACAAATTATCAATGGTCACTTCGTTGTTGTCTTTATTGTAGTTCCAAACGGTCTTTCCATCACACCAAATCTGGTAACTGCTCATCGAAACATAATACTTCGATCCCTTTACCTTCACGTTTCCATTGAGAGTTTGGTTCGTGGAGGTTTTGGGGTTATTCAATGTGTAGGTGAAATCAGCGGTAATGGTTTTGAAAGTCTTGGCTTTCGCTGAAAGCTTGTCTAGAATGTCCTTTGAAGTTTGCGCCTGGATGGATGTTGTACCGACAAGTGCAATAGCCAGGACGAATAAAATGAGATGTTTCATGAAATAAGTATTAATCGTTCGAAGAGCCCGATTTCAAGAATTGGTCCAAAGATAGGTCGTCAGCAAAAAGAACTTTCCGGGCTTTACCTCCTTCAAAAGGGCCAACTACACCTGCAGCTTCCAATTGATCAATCAGTCGGCCTGCGCGGTTATATCCCAGCTTTAATTTCCTTTGCAACATGGAGGCACTTCCCTGTTGGGTCATTACCACAATGCGAGCGGCTTCTTCAAATAATTCGTCGCGGTCTTCGGCGTCAAAATTACCCATTTCCAACTGATTTTCATCTACTACTTCCGGTAAGAAGAATGCGTTGGGGTAGGCTTGCTGATTTCCAATGTAGTCGGTGATCTCTTCAACCTCCGGTGTATCTACGAATCCGCACTGCAAACGAATCAGGTCATTGCCTGTAGAATAAAGCATATCGCCACGACCAATTAATTGCTCAGCCCCTCCGGTGTCGAGAATGGTGCGCGAATCGATTTTCGAGGTAACCCTAAAGGCGATACGCGCGGGGAAGTTTGCCTTGATGGTGCCGGTAATAATATTGACTGACGGGCGCTGTGTAGCGATAATGAGGTGAATGCCTATAGCTCGTGCAAGCTGTGCAAGACGGGCTATGGGCGTTTCCACTTCGCGGCCCGCAGTCATAATCAGGTCGGCAAACTCATCGACTACAAGCACAATGT
>Ga0315907_10002592_pt1 | contig 22489 bp, 19 predicted proteins | sample LakEriMetagenome_3_FD_203525 | JGI IMG/M metagenome (GOLD analysis project Ga0315907, IMG submission 203525) | Freshwater fungal communities from buoy surface, Lake Erie, Ohio, United States - Buoy 12 MA123 | ecosystem: Environmental > Aquatic > Freshwater > Lake > Lake biofilm | place: USA...
ATCAGAACGACTTCGTCACCGCCCCCAGAATCAGGTAGTCGGCAAAGGCCGCATCGCCATGCCGCGGCACTCCGCTGGCCGCTTCCCATTGCCGGTCCGCCACGCTCTTGAACCGCTCGCGGTACACCGCAATGGGTACGCTCAGCTGCACCGCCCAGCCATTCTTCATCCAGCTGATCCCCGGCTCGATCGATACCGCGACCCCCGGCCGCCGGAATCCATCGCTCCCGCCCAGCAGATCCTCCGCCGGAACCCCCTCAGCCCGCATGCCAAGGCTCACCGTCAAACCCGCCTTCGGCAGCACCAGCCAGTCAAATCCCACCCGACCAGCAAAGGTGTCCGCAATCGACATGACCGACTCAAACGGATTCGACCGGCGCGTGATCACTCCGTTGGTTTCTTCTGGAGTGATGAGGTACGACCCGCTCGCATAAACCGACAGCGTCTTCGCAAGGCTGTAATAGGCAAAGACATCGACGGGAATCCCCCAGCCGCCGTCTCCGGGCTGAATCGACTGATCCACATTGCGCAGGTCATCGCCCACAATGTCATTGGCATTGTCAATCAATCTCCGGTGGACCGCTTTTTCATCCTTTCGCCCGGTCGGCGCGTCCACCCCCAGCCCGATGAGGACATTGCCCCGCCGATGCACGGTCGGATCAAGCACCCACATGGTACCTCCGGCCCGGATGTCACCGAGTCCACCCGACTGCACATGAAACCGTTCGAGAATCCTTGTCCGCTTCGCCCGGTCGGGATCGTCCCAGACCACCGACGAGCGGTCGTGCTCGGACCATGGCACCGTCAACTGCAGCGCAAACCGCGGCGTGATCGCTTTCGCAAGGGTCACATCCACATAGCTCGAATCGTTGATCACCTCGCTTCCCTCCTGCTGGCGATAGGCTTCCTCATGCGTGCCCGTGAAATGGCGGTCGGACCGCAGCCAGCGGTATCCCACTGTCACCATGATGCCGGCCTCGCCTCCATGATCGGCAGTCCCGTCCACCGACCGCAGCAGGCGTTCTCCCGGAGACATGTTCACCGGACAACGCGAAGCCACACATCCCTGCGCCCAGACCTGCCGTGCCGACAAGAGCACCACTGATGCCAGCAAGGCCGCGCGAACAGACGAAAATCGGGGGATTCGATTCATGCGGTCGGCTGTAGCCGATTTCCGCAGTCCGGATCAATGAAAATAAAATTAACCAGCTCTCACTTGGCCAGGGCGAGGAAGACAATCAGGAGCACCCCGAGCCCGAAGAGGAAGGCATATCCCTGAATGTTCCCGACCTGCAGCCGTCGCAGCAGCGATCCCGCTCCCGCGGCCAATCCGGCAGTGCCACGCACTCCCAGCCCATCGATGAGGAGACTGTCGAGGACCCGGGCCACGGCAGCGACCCCATCCTGGAACACCGCAACCAGCTTCGCATAGAGTTCATCAAAGTAGAACTTCTTCGCAAAGAGCGGAATGTTCACCGGATCACTGCGGCGTCCCCGGTACATCACAAATGCCAGACCAGCCCCGAGGACGAGCGTGGCAATCGAAACAATGCCGACTATGCCGAAATGACCATGCTCCGGAAGCATTTCCGGTCCGAGGATCTTGCCGGCGACTGCTCCGAAACCTGCAATCACCCCCATCGCCGCCAGCACCACGAGCGGCAGCAGCATGAGCGGCCCCACTTCATGGGCATGACCCGCACCATGCTCGTCCCGGGCTTCCCCAAGAAAAGCCACCACCAGCAGGCGCGTCATGTAAAAAGCCGTCAGCAGGGCCGTGAAGGCCGCCAACCCGAACAGCAGCGGGCTGCGATGGTGAGCCGCTTCCAGAATCGCTTCCTTGGAATACCAACCCGACGTCACAAAGGGAACCGCCACGAGGGCCGCCGTGCACACCGCAAAGGTCAGGAAGGTCACCGGCATCTTCTTCGACAGACCACCCATCTTCCAGATGTCCTGCTCATGGTGGCAGGCATAAATCACAGCACCTGAACCAAGGAACAATCCCGCCTTGAACCACGCATGCGTGAACAGGTGGAACATCGACGCCTGCGAAGCTCCCAGACCCACCGCCATCACCATGTAGCCAAGCTGCGACAGCGTCGAGTACGCAAGGATGCGCTTGATGTCGTTCTGCTGCGTCGCCATGAGCGCCGCCAGCAGGGCCGTCACCCCGCCAATCCATGAAATCACCTGCCCTGCATCGGACACACCAATCAGGAAGGAAACCCGCACCATCAGGTAGACGCCCGCCGCCACCATGGTCGCCGCATGGATGAGCGCCGAAACCGGAGTCGGTCCTTCCATCGCATCCGGCAGCCATACATGCAGCGGAAACTGGGCGCTCTTGCCCACCGTCCCGCAGAAGACCAGGAGGGTCGCCAGCGTCAGCGTCCCGCGCGCCTCGGGTCCCAGACCAGCCACCCCCGCCGCAATCCCGTCAAACGTCAGAGATCCCGTCAGCGTCCACAGCATCAGAATCCCGATCATGAACCCGAAATCGCCGATCCGGTTCGTGAGAAATGCCTTCTTGGCCGCATCGGCCGCGCTGTTCTTCTCATACCAATGACCAATCAGCAGGTACGAACTGACCCCCACCAGTTCCCAGAAGATGAACATCATCGGAAGATTGTCGGCATAGACAATCCCAGTCATCGAAAACATGAAGAGCGAGAGACCCGCGAAGAAGCGTGCCTTGCCTGCATCGTCCTTCATGTACACCAGCGAAAAGATGTGCACGAGGGACCCGATGCCCGTCACCACAATCATCATGCCACGGCTCAGCGCATCATTCCGCAGGGCAATGTCGAGATTCAGCTTGCCGGCCGCACTCCAGTTGTAGAGCACCGCCGATTCCGCATCGCCACCCTTCAGCAGCAGGGCCACCGCCAGCAGAAAGGTCACCACCGCCGAACCCGTCGCCACCAGCGCACTGACTCCAGCACTCCGCTTCAGCACGAGCAGAATGAGCGCCGCACTCAGCAGCGGCAGCAGCAGTATGGCAGCAGGACTCGTCAGGGTCATATCGTCGCTTTCCTAGTATGAATGTTGATCCTAGCCGCTCATCGAGGTGATGTCCTCCACGTGCACCGTGCGCCGCGACCGGAACAAGGCCACGATAATCGCCAGACCCACGGCCACCTCCGCAGCCGCCACCGTGATGATGAAGAAAACCAGCATCTGTCCGTCGTAATCCGGCAGACCATCCCGGAGCCGGAAGCGCGAAAACGCCACCAGGCTCAGATTGGCAGCACTGAGCATCATCTCCAGACACATGAAGATCACAATGATGTTCCGGCGCAGCACCACGCCGGCAAGGCCCAGCGCAAAAAGCAGCCCGCTCGCAATCAGATAATCATTCAGGGTCACCATAGTCGCCAGTCAGTCAGAGATTTCCCTCCCCCTTGCCCGCGGCCGGACGGTCTTCCCGGCGGCTGATCACGACCACTCCCACGGTCGCCACAAGGAGAAGCACCCCAACCATCTGGAGGTGCATCCGGTAGTCCGTGAAGAGCGATTCCCCGACCAGCTTGGTATCGGGCAGTGAACCCGCAGCCAGCTCGGCATTGATCCCTTCCGAGGTGCGTCCCGCTGCCTTTCTGGCTTCCACGGCTTCAGCGAGCCGCAGAGGCGTACCAGTCACGGTGGCCCGACCGTCGCGGAAGCTCCCGACCACACCGGCCAGCTGCACCACAAGGCCCAGCACAAGGGCGGCCCCGCCAACCACGGCGACCCGGTTCAGTTTCCGCCTCTGCTCGGCCTGGATGTCCATCAGCATGATGATGAACAGGAAAAGCACCATGACGGCCCCCGCATAGACGAGCACCTGCAGCACCCCGGCGAAATAGGCATTCAGCGAAATGTAGAGCGCTGCCAGACCCGCAAACGACACCACCAGCGACAAGGCACTCGAGACCGGATTGCGCAGCAGCACCACCGCTGCGCCAAAGCCCAGCATGATCGCGGTGAAGAGATAGAATAATGGCGCGGGCATGGCTCAGTCAGGCTCTACTTCAGTTCATTCCACTTGTTGACCAATCCCTCGCGGACACCACCCAGCTCATAGAGACGCTTTTTGTCGTGCAGCATCTCCGCCCGGCTCGTTCCCGTAATCGCATAGTCCTTCCGCAGAAAAATCGCCTGCTCCGGACAGACTTCCTCGCACATCCCGCAGTAGATGCACCGGATCATGTCGATCTGGAATTCGCGGGGCCGCTTCTCAACCTTCGCCCATTTGTCCTGTGACGGAATCTGCTCGGGCATGATCGTAATGGCGCGCGGCGGGCAGATGAATTCGCACAGCTGGCAGGCCACGCAGCGTTCCCGGCCATGCTCATCGGTCACAAGGGTCGGTGCTCCGCGGTAATGCGATGGCAGACTGGCATCCCACTTTTCCTCAGGATACTGCATCGTCACCTTCGTGCGGCCGCGCAGGAGACGTATCAAGTGCCCCAGCGTGATCTTGAGTCCCTTCAGAATCGAAGGGAAATAGAGTCGCTCGGCGAGTGTCAGTTTCGGGCGTTCAACGATGTAGGCCATGGCTTGCGTCAGGTGTTGCCGTCAGCGTTTGACGATCATCAGGATCAGCGCGGTAAGGAAAACATTGACCAGGGCCAGCTCGAAGAAGAAGACCCATCCGAGGCGCATGAGTTGGTCGAAGCGGAAGCGCGGCAAGGTCCAGCGCACCCACATGAAGAAGAAGATGAAGGCGGCCACCTTGGTCAGGAAGCAACCCATGTGCAGGAAGCCCATCCACCAGTTCGTCTTCGCGAACTCGCCGGATGGCAGAAATGGGATGGACCAGCCTCCGAGGAACAGCGTCACAATGAGCCCACTTCCAATGATCATGGCGGCATACTCCCCAAGGAAGAACATCGCGAACTTCATCGAAGAATATTCCGTGTGATACCCTGCCACCAGTTCCGTTTCGCATTCCGGAAGGTCAAAGGGCATCCGGTTGGTCTCCGCAAACATCGCGATCGTGAAGATCACGAAGGAAATGAACATCGGAATCAGCAGGACCCAGCGCTGCCATGAAAGTCCCTCGCCCCACAGGGGAAGCAGCAGCCAGCCGTTCCGGTCCTGCTCCTCCACAATCTTCGTCAGATTCAGTTCCTGAAAGACCATGAGGACAGGAATGACCGACAGGCCCAGCGCAATCTCGTAGGAAATCATCTGGCTGCTGCTGCGCACCCCACCAAGGAAGGGATACTTCGAATTCGAGGCCCAGCCGGCCAGCACGATCCCGTAAACTCCCAGACTGGCCACGGCGAAGGTGAAGAGCGGCCCCACGTTCAGGTCCGCAATCACCATCTTCACTTCCCGTCCCCCGATGTTCAGGCTGCTCCCGAACGGAATGACCGCACAGGTCAGGAGGGCCGGCACCAGCGTGAGCGCCGGAGCCAGCCAGAAATAGAACTTCCGCACGTGCTTCGGCGTCAGATCCTCCTTCAGAATGAACTTCAAACCGTCGGCCAGCGGCTGGACGAGACCAAAGAGCGGAAAATCCTTTTTTGCTCCCAGAATCGTCAGCGGCACCCCGACCCGGTTCGGCCCGACCCGGTCCTGAATGTATGCACTCACCTTGCGCTCAGCCAGCGACGACAGAGCCACGAAGGGAAGAATCACGAGGAACGTAAACCCGGTGATCTTAATCAGGGACGAGAGAACAAGAAACCAGTCCATGCAGTCAGTGACCCACCATGCGGCGGCCGTTTCCATCTATTCTCCGGCCCTCCTGAGCGGCAAGGCGAATTTGTGAAATTTTTCACAAGCCCCCCGGACGGGTGCTTTGTAACCGCCCCCGGACAACGGCGTCTCCATCCCGTGAAGACAACGCCGAGCGGCCACTCCCGGCCCAACGCCGCCCCTTCCCAACCCACACAAGATTCACCATGAAACTGCTCACTCCCGTTCTCCTTTCGGCGGTCCTCGCAGGTGCCGTCTCCAGCGCAATGGCGCAGGTTCCAACCCCGCCGAAGCGCAACCCGTTCGGTTCCGGTGCCCTCCCCGAAATCCTCAAGCCCTACGATCTCGACGGCGATGGCAAACTGTCGGTCGAAGAACGCCAGGCCTTCATCAAGGCCATGAAGGAAGCCGCCGCCAACCGCCCGAAGCCGACCAACCCGTTCGACACCGACGGCGACGGCAAACTCAGCGAAGCGGAACGCGACGCCGCCCAGGCTGCTCTCCGCGCCAAGATCGAAGCGGAACGCACCAAGCGCTTCAAGGAACTCGACAAGAATGAGGACGGTTCCCTCTCCGCCGAAGAACTCGCCGGCGCTCCCCACATGAACGCGGACCGTGCCGCTGCCATGCTCGCCCGCCTCGATAAGGACAGCAATGGCTCGGTCAGCCTCGAGGAATTCCTCGCCGCTCTCGGTGGACCCGTTCGCCCTCCCCAGCCTCCCAAGCCCCCCCGCCCACCACAACCGCCGGTCGGTGGCGGCGATGGCGATGACGACGATGGCGACGACGACAAGGACGGTCCAGCCCTCCCGCCGCCGCCTCCCATCGGTCGCTGATCGATCCTGACCTCTGCATTCGTCTGCATATTCAGACCCTGAACGGCCCGGCTCACCGCCGGGCCGTTCTTTTTTCGTCTGGCGGTGCTTTTCCTGTCGCCAGCGGTCTCCACGATCGCGTAGGATTTTGACTGTCCACCCCGATCCTCCATGTGCTGTTCGCATTCTCGAGTGCTGCCCGGTTCCGCTGCTCTTTTCTGCCTGCTGGCTGCTCCTGCGGCGGCCGGAGAGCGCTACTACACGGATTTTGAATCGTTCACCCCCGGTTTCGATACCCTCGTCGGCACCGATGGCTGGCAGGGATCGAGCGCGCACAACGGGCTCCGTCTTTCAGGGATCGACGCGGAAAGCATGCACGGCGTGATCGGTCTCGGCAACGCGGCCTTCCTCGGAGGGAACACTGCCGTGGTTCCCCTCTCCGCGGGACGCACGGTCAATGTCCGGCGCAACATCGGCATCGATCCCACCGCGCTCGGCGAGGAAGTGGTCACGTTCCGCTGCCTCGTCGGCATCAAGGATTCCACGGGGAACACCATCGGGACCCGGCGGGACAACTTCGAGTTTGCCGTCTACAACACGTCCTCGCAATTGCTCGGGAGCATCCAGTTCGACAATTCCACCCTCGACACCGCCAGCGGTACGCCCAAACGCAATGTCTACCGGACGCAGTGGAACACGGCCCTGAGCCGCTTCGACCTCGTCAATACCAACGCGGTCTTCCTGCACGACACCATCCAGCAGCTCGAAATCCGCATCAACTTCCGCGCCAACCGCTGGAGCCTCTCTCTCGACACCATCGATATCTTCGATGACCTGCCGTTCCACACGGGCCCACGCACCCGCAACCTCGGCCCCATCGCCGCTCAACTCCAGATCGTCGGCACTTCCCTCACAGGTTCCCCTCAGCCAGGCGACAACTACCTCCTCGTCGATGACTGGCTCGTGCGCACGGACCCGCCCGCCATCCCCCAGCCGACCATTTCCCGCAGCACTGCCACCGGAGCGGTCACCCTGACTTTCCCGCAGGAAGCGGGCTACCAGTACCTCGTGCAGTTCTCCCCCACGCTCTCCGGATGGCAATCGTCCCTGCCCGGTGCCCTCTTCACCGCCAGCACCACCGGCACTGGTTCCTTCACGGACGCCACCGCCTCGGGAAAACCGACCCGGTTCTACCGCATCACCCGCTCTTTCCCCTGAGACGCGACCAGCGGAATGGGAGTTCCAGCAGGAAGAAGAAAACGCCCGACAGCAGCAGCAGGCCACCCACATAGTACGGCCACGGACCCAGCGCATCCATGAGCGACGCCACTTCGGGCTTTCCACAAAGGAATCCGTAGTTGGCTCCGGTCAGCACATTGACCAGACCCGCCGCCACCCCATAGGCACAAAGCCCCGCAAACGCCCGCTTCCCGGCTCCCGGCCGCGGTGTCAGCCCGGCCCCGTAAACCAGATAAATCGCCGCCGCCACCACGCCTCCATGCTGCAGGAAGAACTGATGGTACCGCAGCGATGGAAAGTCCGCATGCAGGTTCGGAGTGAGCAACCCGTTGAGAGTCCCCGCCAATCCCCAGAACCACGCCAGTTCCGCCAGCATGACCCGGCGCAGCAGCAATCCAAAGGCCGCCACCACCGCCGCCCAGTCGCACAGATGCATCGGCAGAATCACCGGAGGCCCACCCCCATGGGCAGGAATCCCCGCAAAGAGCGAAAGCGGATAGCAGAGCAGCAGGACCGCCGCCAGAGACCGCTCGGCCAGCGCCGGTCTTCCGCGCCGCCCCGCCCGCACCATCCACACGGCCACCAGCGCCGTCACCGCCAGCGCAGCAAGATGGGACGGACCGAAAACTTTGAATGGTGTCGACGTATTCATAACGCTGGGCTTGCACCGCCCTCCATCCACGACTCTGTCCGGAAACGCCTCATCCTGCAACCATTCTCCACCTCATGATCCGTCAATTGCTCACCCTCGCCTGCCTCACCACCGCCACCGCCATCGCCGGGGACCCATGGATCCAGTTCGAAGGGACCGATGGCCCAGGGAAGGGCAAGCACGTGGTCTTCGTCACGGGCGACGAAGAATACCGCTCGGAAGAAGCGGCTCCCATGCTCGCCAAACTCCTCAGCACAAGGCATGGGTTCAAAACCACGGTCCTTTTCTCGATCAACAAGGAGTCCGGCGAAATCGATCCCAACACCCCGAACAATATTCCAGGCCTCGACCAGCTCAACTCGGCCGATTTCATGGTCATGATGCTCCGCTTCCGCGAACTGCCGGACGATTCCATGGAGCACGTCGTCAATTTCTTCAAAGCCGGCAAACCCGCCCTCGCCGTCCGCACGAGCACCCACGCCTTCGCCTACACCGCCAACCGCGACAGCAAATTCGCCCGCTGGGACTGGCAGAGCAGCGCATGGCAAGGTGGCTTCGGCCAGCAGATCGTCGGTGACACATGGGTCCGCCACCACGGCGACCACGGCAGCGAAAGCACGCGCGGCATCATCAACCCGGACCTCGCCAGCCATCCACTCCTCCGCGGCGTCAAGGACATCTGGGGCCCCACCGACGTCTACGGCATCGATAAACTGCCGGCCAATACGGAAATCCTCGTCCGCGGCGAAGTCGTCGCCGGCATGAAACCGGAAGACCCCGCCGTCAAAGGCCCGAAGAATGAACCCCTCCAGCCGCTCATCTGGGTCCGTTCCTACCAGTACGACGGCGGCAAGGAAGGCCGCATCATCGGATCGACCATCGGTGCTTCCGTCGACCTCGAAAATGAAGGCCTCCGCCGCTTCTTTGTGAATTCCGCCTTCTGGGCCTGCGGCCTCGAAGACAAAATCACGGAAACTCTCAGCGCGGAACCCGTCGGGGAATACAAGCCCACCTTCTTCGGCTTCAATAAATTCAGGAAGGGTGTCAAACCGGACGACCTCCGCAAGTGACTCCCGCCACCCGGCCTTCTGCCGCCATCCGCCTCGCCGCCCGCGGCCGCCTCGTGCGCTTCCCACGGCGCCCGCTCGTCATGGGGATCGTCAACATCAATGACGATTCGTTCTGCGGCGACGGAACCCTCGATCCTTCCGCAGCCCTCCAGCAGGCCGTCGCCATGGCCATGGCCGGAGCCGACATCATCGACGCCGGCGCGGAATCGGCCCGCACGAACCGCTCAGCCATCAGCCCTCAGGAGGAAAGCGACCGGTTCCTGCCGTTCATGCGGGCCTACGCAGCATGGGCGGAGTCGGTGGCGGACACGCCCCCGCCTGTCCCGGATCAACTCTGGCCTCCACTCCTCTCGCTCAATACATGGAGACCCGAAGTAGTCGCCGCCATTCTCCCGGAAGGTGGCGACATCCTCAATGACATGAGCGCCCTCCCGGACGACGGCAATGCCCGCCTCTGCGCGGCTCACGGGGCCGCCCTCCTCATCATGCATTCGGTCGGCCTCCCCAAGGAAAAACATACCCACGTGGTCTGGCCCGACATCATGGCGGAACTCACCCGCTTCTTCAGCGACCGCATGGCCACCGCCACCGCCGCCGGTCTTCCACGCGACGCCATCATCCTCGACCCGGGAATCGATTTCGCCAAGCAGCAGGAGGATAATCTCACCATCCTGCGCGACTGCGCGCAGCTCGCCGGGCTCGCCCGCCCGATCCTTCTCCCGGTGAGCCGCAAAACGGTCATCGGACAAACTCTCGGCATCGCCAAACCCACGGAACGCGACGCCGGCAGCATTGCCTGCCTCACCGCGGGATTCCTCCGCGGAGCCCACATCTTCCGCGTCCATAACGTGCCGGCTGCGGTCGCCGCCCTCCGCACTCTTTCGGCCGTGCTTCCCGCTGCACCTCTGGCTTCCTGATTCACCTCCGGAAGGCTGCCTCCCATTCCGCTTCCCGGAACCCGCACAGGAAAATCCCAGCCGCCGCATCGATCACAAACGGTCGCTTCACAAGGTTTCCGTTCGATGACAGGACCGCGAGAAATTCCCCATCACTGAGCCCCGCCATGCGTGCCCCGAGACCACTTTCCCGGTAGTCCCGTCCGGAAGTATTGCACAGCGCCGCCCGCCGCCCATCCCGCGCCGCCAGCATCGCTGCAAGTTCCTCCACCGCCGGTGGCTGCTCCCGGATCGGAACGGCATGGCATTCCAGACGGCGCGACTCCAGCCAACGCCGCGCCAACCGGCACGACCCACAGCCATCATAGAGATAAATCTTCAGCATTTCCCCACCCGTTCCCGCTCCGCCGCACCCGGGCAAGCGATCCCTTCACTCATCAACTTCACGGACGGAACATCCCGGCCACCGCGGCCGTCAGCAGGGTCGCCACCGTTCCGCCCAGCAAGGCCCGGAATCCAAGCGAAGCCAGCACCTTGCGCTGCCCGGGAGCCAGCGCCCCAATCCCGCCCAGCTGGATCCCCACCGACCCAAGATTCGCAAACCCGCAGAGCGCAAAAGTCATCAGAAAGACGGCGCGCTCGCTGAGCTGACCCGCCGCCTTCATCCGCCCCAGCCCGTCGTACGCCACGAATTCATTGAGCGCCATCTTCGTCCCCAGCAACTGCCCGCTGCGCAGCATTTCGGATCCGTCCACCCCGGCCAGCCATGCCGCCGGAGCCATCAGTGTTCCAAACAGGCTCTGCAGCGAAAGCCCTTCGAAAACCCCGCCACTCAACCCAGCGATCGCGGAATTCAGCGATCCACCCGAGCCATTCGGAATGACCCCGCCAATCCAGCCCAGCAGCCCGTTGATCATCGCCGCAAAGGCCACAAATGCGATCAGCATGGCCCCCACATTCATCGCCAGCATCAGTCCCTGAGTAGTACCAGAGGCCAGCGAATCGAAGAGATTCGCCCCGATTTCATCCCGCGGCACATGCAGGCTTTCATCAATCTCTTCCTTCTCCGGCACGAGAATCTTGGCCACCACAATGGCCGCCGGAGCACTCATGAGCGATGCACAGAGCAGCCAGCGCGCGAACTTCAGCCGCTCGATTTCCTGATCGCCCCCCAGCATGCCAATGTACGCCGCCATCACGCCACCGGCAATCGTCGCCATTCCCCCGATCATCATGGTGCAGACTTCCGACCGCGTCATGCGCGCCACATAAGGCTTCACCAGCAGGGCGGATTCCGTCTGCCCCAGAAAGACTTCGCCGGCGGCCGCCAGACTCTCTGCTCCCGAAAGACGCATGACCCGCTTCATGACCCACGCACAGCCGAAGACGATGCGCTGCAGGATTCCACAGTAGTACAGCACTGAAGTCAGCGCAGAAAAGAAAATGATGGTCGGCAGCACCTGGAAGGCAAAGACAAAGGCTCCGTCGCGCCCGAACAATCCACCCATCGTGGGCAAATCCACCAGCTTCCCGAAAACCATGCGCGCTCCCTCCGCAGAATAATCCGTCACCTTCACAAAGAATCCGGCGAGTGGCTCGACGACGGCGGCCGCCACTTCGGTCCCGAAAAAACAGGTGGCGAGGGCCAGCTGCAGCAGCAGACCTCCCGCCACGAGCCTCCAGTTGATGGCACGCCGGTCCTGCGAAAACACCACCAGCAGCACCAGCAGCACCGCCACGCCCAGAATTCCGCGGAGAACATGCATGGCCAATCAGTCGGCAAAGCCAGTCAGCACAATCTTGCCCTCGGCAGCTCCGCTTTCAAGGTACGCATGGGCCGCCGCCACTTCCCCGAAGCCAAACCGCCGCGCATCAAGCAGCGGCCGCAGCTTCCCAGCCGCCACCAGCTGTCCTGCCTCGCGCAGAATCTGACCATGCCGTTCCCGTCCCCGCCCATGCAGCATGTTCAGCAGCATGAAAACCACATGCAGCGTGAGCCCCTTCGCATGCATGGGCGAAAGATCGACAGCCGTCCGCGTCGAAATCGATACCACCGTCCCGCTGACCGCGGCCGCCGCCAGACTGCGGCCCACATTCTCACCTCCCACCGTGTCCATGACGATGCCAAAGCCATCGCCGCCGGTCTCGCTCTGCACATACTCTTCCACCGTACCGCTCCGGTAATCAATGGTGCGCACATCCGCGAGCGACTTCGCCAGCGCTGCCTTGCGCGCCCCGGAAACCGTTGTCCAGACCTGCGCCCCGCGCGCCGCCGCCAACTGCAGGGCCACATGGCCCACCCCACCGGCTCCCGCATGAATGAGCACACGCTGCCCTTCCCGCACGCCCGCCCGGTCAATCAGCCCTTCCCATGCCGTGATCGTCACCAGCGGCAGCGCAGCCGCTTCTTCCCAGTTCAGTTCCGCCGGCTTCGGGGCCAGCAGGGCAGCATCGGCCACCATGTATTCCGCCAGCGCCCCCGGCAATCCCTTCACTCCTCCCGCACATCCATAAACCGTATCCCCGGCCCGGAAGGTGCCGACCCCTGCCCCGCAGGCCACCACTTCCCCGGCCACATCGCATCCCAGCACCACCGGATCCGGTGGCGCAATGGCCCGCAGCATCCCGCTCCGGATCTTCCCATCCACAGGATTGACGCTCGACGCCCTCACCCGCACGAGCACTTCTCCCGGCCCGGGCACCGGCACCGGCAGCATCCGTTCCCCGAAAACATCCGGTGCCCCGAAATCCCGCAGCACCATCGCCCGCATGGTCTCTTTCATCATGCCGGAATCATTACCCGTCCACTCCACGGCGTCCAGTCCCATCACGCTCTCCGCAAGGGGTTGATTTCCCCGCCGCCACAGTGCATGAGCCCGTATCCCTCTCCCTCACATGTGCGGCATCTACGGCTACTCCGGGTTCCATGAAGAAGGTCTGCTCGACCGCATGGCCAGCGTGCAGATTCACCGGGGACCGGACGGCGACGGCCGCTACGAACGCCCGGAATTCGCCATGGGCATGCGCCGCCTCAGCATCATCGACCTCGCCGGTGGCTGGCAGCCCATCTTCAATGAGGACCAATCCATCGCCGTCATCCTCAATGGCGAGATCTACAATTACCGGGAACTGAAGGCGGAACTGGCCGCCCTCGGCCACTCGTTCCGCACCGCCAGCGATACCGAAACCCTCGTCCACGGCTACGAACAATGGGGCCTCACCGGTCTGCTCGCCCGGCTCAATGGCATGTTCGCCTTCTGCCTGCGCGACGAACGCTGCGGGTCCACCTTCCTCGCCCGCGACCGCTGCGGCCAGAAACCTCTCTACTACCATCACCAGAACGGACGCTTCCTCTTCGCGAGCGAAGCCAAAAGCATCCTCCAGAGCCGTCACGTCGCGGCCCGCTGCCGCACCAGCGCCATCGACGCCTACCTCTGCCTCCGCAATGTCCCCGAACCCGCCACCATGTTCGAGGGCATCGAAATGCTCCCCGCCGCCCACTGGATGGAACTCTCCCGCGACGGCCGCCTCTCCATCCAGCGCTACTGGGAAGTCCCCCTCACCGACGGCCGCTACCGCTCCGATGACGACTACTTCGAGGAACTCGAAAGCCTCTGGGACGACGCCATCCGTCTCCACATGCGCAGCGATGTGCCCGTCGGCGCCTACCTCTCCGGCGGAGTCGATTCCTCGCTCGTCGCCGCCAGCATGACGAAGGTCGCCGCGGGCATCAGTACCTACAGCATCGGCTTCAATTCCCCCATCGACGAAACCAAGGATGCGGAGGAAACCGCCCGCTTCCTCGGCACCAGACACCACACCATCCACGTCCAGCCAGCCGATTTCCAGCTCCTCCCGAAGATCGTCTGGCACATGGACCGCCCCATCGGCGACGCCCTCATCATCGCCTTCTACCGCCTCGCTCAGGGGGCCGCCCGCGACCTCAAAGTCGTCCTCGGCGGCGAGGGAGCGGACGAGTGCTTCGCCGGCTACGATTTCTTCCGCAAACTCCTCCTCGCGCAGCGGCTCGGGCCGGCCACCCCGCTCGCCGGCCACACCCTCCGCGCCATCCCGCACAGCGTCCTCAATCACTTCTTCCACTTCCCAGCCGACCTCGGCAGCCAAGGCAAGAAACGCGGCGTCGATTTCCTGCTCAATTACCGCCGCCGCCATCTCATGGCCAACTTCTACGCCCTCCGCACCCTCTGGTCGGAAGACGAACGCCGGAACCTCTACTCACCGGAATTCAAGGCGCTCGCCTCGGATTCATGGATGCCCCGCGAACGCCCGCTGTCCGCCGACCGCGACCCCGCACGCGTCCCGTTCCTCGATCGCCTCCTCCGCCTCCAGTACGACGAATGGCTTCAGGACTGGGCCCTCATCCGCCAGGACAAGAATACCATGGCGCACAGCCTTGAATACCGGCTTCCCTTCCTCGACCACCGCCTCATCGAACTCGCCTTCCGCATGCCCCCGCACCTCAAAATGCGCCGCGGCGAAGACAAATGGATCGAACGCCGCCTCGCGGACAAAGTTTTCGCGGACATGCCCCGCAACCGCCCGGGCCACCGCCCCAAAATCCCGTTCTTCCTCCCCCTCGAATTCTTCTTCGAACACCCGGAATTCCGCGAACTCGTCGCCGATACCCTCAGCGATTCCCAGATCCGCGCCCGCGGCTACTTCGAACCAGCCGCCGTCCGCAGCCTCCTCGCCCGCATGGAATCCCGCGAGTTCCTCTACCTCAAGCAGGTCATGTCCCTCGTGATCCTCGAACTCTGGCACCGCGCCTTCGTCGACGGCAAAGGCCCCTCCAGCTGAATGCCACCCAGCCTCAGTCGGTGATGATCACCGGATCCCCGATCTTGAGCACTCCGAAGAAGGCCCGCACCTCCCCATGCGGCATGCGGATGCAGCCATGCGACGCCGGATAGCCAGGACATACGCCCGCATGCAGCCCGATCTCACGGCAGCTCAACCTCATGAAGTAGGGCATGGCCACATGGTAGATCGTGGATACCCAGTGCACCTGCTTGTCCGTGATGACAAACTCCCCCTTCGGCGTCGCATTGCCCCGCCGCCCCGTCGAGACCCGCGAGGACCGGATCACCTTGCCGCCTTTGTACAGCTGCGCCCGCTGACTCTTCAGCGAAATGACCACCTTCACCCCGGCCTTCTCAGCCTCGTCCGGCTTCCGCCCCAGCAGCACCTGCGCCGCCTTCAGATTGTTCGTGTCACAGGCAAACTGCACTGGATACCGCTTCCAGCCGCGCGACGTCAGCCCGCGCTTCGCCCCCTTCGCCATGAGATGAGCCACCATCTCGAAATCCCCCGTCGCAGCCGCATGCATAAGTGGCGTCAAACCCTTGTCGCGCTTCAGCCACTTCACAAAATGCTCGCTCTTCACCCTCTCCTCGAACTCAGGCACCAGCGGACCAAACGGCGCATTCACATCCGCCCCGCGCTCAATCAGCAGATCCACCAGCTCACGGTTCCCCTCAACGACCGCCACATGAAACGGTGACTGCCCCAGCGTCCCCGTAATCCTCGGATCAGCCCCACGGTCCAGCAGATACCGCACCAGACCCGGCTTCCCCTCCAGCACCGCCCGCACCAGCATCGGATTCCCCGCAGAATCAGCACGGTTCGGCGATAAACCGGACGCCAGCAGCAGATCCAGCATGTCCGTGCTGTCCCCGCTCAGCGCCACATCCACAAATTCCTCCGGAGACCCACCATGCCGGAACATCTGCTCCACCAGCGGCCGGTCGCCCGCCGCAAAAGCCACATGCAAAGCCGACCGCTCACCCAGTGCCGCCGCATTCGGATCCGCCCCGGCTTCCAGCAATTCAGTGATCAGAGTGCTCCTCTTCGCCTTGACCGCATGCACCAGCGCCCCCGGCGCCAAAGCCGGATCCGCCCCATGACGCAGCAGCAGCCGCACCACCTCCACACTGCCCTGCTCCGCAGCCTTCGTCAGCAGAATCCCCGGCTCCCGCCCATCCGCATCCGCACCACCACGCAGCGCCAGCGCCGCAAGGACCGCATCCCCATGACCACAGGCCGTCTCAAGGACCTCACCAAGCAGGGGATGCCCAAGCGGCAGCTTCTCCATGACCCGGTACAGACTGCCCACCCGACCGCTGCCCGATCCCACCACCAGCTGCCTCACCAGCTCCGCTGGCAATCCCCTCGGATCAGCCCCGCGCTCCAGCAGCCCAGCCACCGCATCCTCCGTCCCCCGCTCCAAAGCATGCACCAGCACCGTCTTGCCACTCTCATCCGCCACATTCAACTGCCCGGAAGTCAGCCGCGACGCCACCACCGGCACCACCCCCCAGCGTTCCTTCTCAACCGCCTTCCGCAGCAGCGGCGGAACCCCCTCCCCCACACCACCAAATTCAACCCCAGCCTCCCCCAGCAACCCCACCGTCACCGCATCCCCAACCGTCACATAGTGCATCGCCGAATCCGCAGAAACCGGCACCCCCAACCCAGCCAAGGCCTCCTGCGCCGTCGGCGGCTTCCCCTGAAACGCTCCGGGAACCAGCCACGCCACCGCGGGCATCAGCAGAATTGGAAAGGATAGCAGTGCTCTGGTCAGCATGGCCTTGCTCAGGGTCTCGACAGGTTCGGAATCGGAATCTCTCACCCTCACTAAATTCATCCCCGTCTCTTTGCAATCCTAGTTTCCTCCTTTCCAATGCCTAACTAGAAATAGGAGGAGTGAAAATCACGGAATTTATAATAATTGCAAAACCATAAAATCAAGATCTCCAAATTTTTCAGTAGCCCAAAGCTCCGAAAGCTGCTTTCTCCTCACGGTGTCCACGGTTCAGCCATTCCCTGTTCCGATCCTTTCCGTTTTCCTCATGACCGACCACCAGTCTTCTCCACAGACAAACTCTGCAAGGCCTCTGACAGGGGCCACCGCCTGTCTGATCCTTGCTCTCCTCCCCTCCAGCTGTGCCCTCAGCGAGAAGGACGGCTTGGTGAATGTGCCGGTCAGCGAAGCGATGGCGGCCATGCAGGCGGACCGCAGAAATCCGGAGTCCACCCTGCTCGGCATTGCTGCGGAAGCCAAGCGCCAGAACGAAGCGGCCCCGGTGGCCCGGAAAGTTCCCCGGCAGCAGGGAGTGGTCTTCAGCCCTCATACCGATCCTCCCCGCAAGGTCGATGTGGGTGCCTTCAAACCCGGTGCCCGCATCGTCTGCCCCTACACCAGCAAACTGTTCCGCACGGCTGAGGAGACGCCGCGCGCCGTGGCTGCCACCGCGCCACGCGAGGAAAAGCCCGCGCCCGCAAACCCAGCGTCCGGTGTCGCGGCTGCCCCTTCCTCAAACGGCTCCGGAAGCGATGCCGCCGGCACGCCGCCGGAAACAGATGGTCCCACCCCCTTCGGCACCCGCGTCCCCGGCCGGGCAGGCTTTGTCTACAGCCCATACGGCGACAAACTCCAGCTGGTCGATGTCTCCGGCATCGCTCCCGGCGTGCGTGTGGAATGTCCCTACTCGAAACAGGAATTCCGGGTCCCGCCCGAGGACCAGACGGAAACCGCAAGCGCCGTTCCGCAGACCACCGATCTCCCGCTTTCGCAGGAAAGCTCCGTCCCGGCCGCCCCGCAGCCCTGAGCTTCCAAGGGAAAGTCAGTCGATCTGCAGGCGCGACTGCACGACGTCGCCCGTGCAGCGGATGGCATCGCTGATGCGTGAGACATTGTACTGACGGGAGGACAGGGAAACAACCTTGTCGGCGGGTCCCGTGGCCAGGGAATAGATCACAGCGTCCGGCACCACCCTCAGTTCCTTCAGCATCGGCGCCAGCACCGCTTCATCGCTGTCCTGCTCCCGGAACAATGTGCGCACGGCATGCTTCCGGATCCACTCGGCCAGCTCCGCCGGAACCACCGGCAAAGCCTTCCCATCCGCTCCCGCAAGGCTCTTCGCCTCCAGCCCATACGCCTTCGCAAAGTACGCCATCGAATCGTGCGACGTGAACAGATATCGATCCTTCTCGGGAAGTTCCCCCATGAGCCCACGCAGAAAACGGTCGGCTTCCCCAAGCTCAACCCGCAGCCGCTGCGCCCGACCAGATAGATAATCACCCAGCTTGGGCATCGCAGCCACAAGGACCGCCTCCACCGCATGCACCATGAAAACCGCCAGCTGCGGATCCATCCAGACATGGGGATCGATGTACTTTCGACCGTTCTCCTCACGGCGGATCAGTTTTTCGGCAGGAATCGCCGACGTCACCACCCCAAGCCGCACATTGTACTTCTCAAGCGCTTCGTAATCGACCGGCCATTCGTCATCAAGCCCCAGTCCATGCCGCAGCACAATGTCGGATGTCAGCATCCTCGATACCTCATGTGCCGCCGGACGGAACTGATGCGGACTCATGCCCGGTTTCATCAGACTCACCGCATCCACCGCATCACCACCCACTTCGGAGGCGATGGAAGCCGCCCACGAGGTCGTGCAGACCACCCGCCACTTCACCGACGGCATCCGGGGAGCCCGGTTCTGCTGCTTTTCCTCACACGATGCCAAGGCCGCCCATCCCGGCAGCAGACTCAGAAACCGGCGGCGCGCAGCATTCATGACGGCTGCTCGGCACAGGCATCCCCACGGAACCCACAGGCCACCGCCGGCATCCGCGCACGCCCCGGTTCGGCACCGGGAGCGTCCATCGCCGGATCGGGTTCCTGCGGAACCAGATCCAGCTCAGCCAGCAGGGAACGGTCGGCCGCCACCGCAGGATTGGCAGCTGTAAGCAGCCGGTCCCCGTAGAAAATCGAATTCGCTCCCGCAAAGAAACACAAGGCCTGCGCCTCCCGGCTCAGCCTCGTCCGGCCCGCCGAAAGCCGCACCTTCGCCCGCGGAATCGCAATGCGCGTGCAGGCAATCATCCTGACCAGATCAAACACATCAACCTCGGCCGCCCCTTCCAGCGGGGTCCCGGGCATCGGCATGAGGCTGTTAATGGGCACGCTCTCGGGCTGCGGATTGAAGCCGCTCAGAATCTCCAGCATCTTCAGCCGGTCCTCCACGGTCTCCCCAAGGCCGAGAATGCCCCCGCTGCACACACTCATGCCCGCATCCTGCGCATGCCGGATCGTCCGCAGTCGGTCCTCGAAGGTATGCGTGCTCACAATCTTCGTGTAATGCTCCGGCGAGGTGTCGATATTGTGATTGTATGCCGTCACCCCAGCCTCGCGCAGCTGCTTCGCTTCCTCCGGACCCAGTTCCCCAAGCGTGACACACACTTCCATGCCCAGCTGGCTGACATCCCGCACGATTCCGAGAACCTGCTCGAACCGCTCGGTCCCGGCACGCACCCCGCGCCATGCCGCTCCCATGCAGAATCGCGTGCTGCCATTGGCACGCGCGGCCTCGGCCCGCGCAAGAATATCATCCTTGGCCATGAGCCGCTCGGCCTTCACCCCAGTCGAATAGCGCGCACTCTGCGCACAGTAGGAACAGTCTTCACTGCACCCTCCCGTCTTGATGCTCAGCAGCGTGCACAACTGCACCTCGTTCTGCGGCCAGTGTTCCTCGTGCACCCGGCGCGATTGCTGAATGAGGGCAAAAAAGGGCTGGTGATAGAGACGATGCAGTTCGGAATACTCCATGGCAGGCTGATGGATGATGACGTTGGCAGATCAGAAAAGAGAAATCACTGGCCCCAGCGCCCATTGACGGCCGGAAGCGAGACATTGTCGGAAATGGCACTGTAATCGGTCTTGCCCACCGCCCCGATCATGGGCCGCCCCGTGCGGCGGCGGAAAACCTGGCTCATGTACTCGGCCGTATGACATCCCCAGCTCTGTATGTGCGCCCCGCGCGAAAAAGCGCCGCCGCGGATCGCCCGCAGGTCCTTCGCATGCAGGTAGCAGGTGCTCACTCCCAGAATGTCGCCGCTGTAATCGAACAGAAACGCATACTTGTTGGAATGACCGAAGTACTCGAAACTGTCGATAAGCCGTCCGCGCCGGTTGTTGAGATAGGAAATGAGCTGGGGGGTGCTGCTGAACCACACGATCCTTGCCCCCACATTGGCGGCGCGGTCCTGAATTTCCCGCATGTCGCAGACGTACGGTGGACGCCGCACCGCATCTTCCCGGTCGCGCGCCTCATAGGCCGGACGGTAGATCATCCAGGTGAGCGCCGCGCCCGGTTGACTCCGGCGGAGGCCCTGCATCCGGATGTGCGCGGCCTTGATGAAATTGCCGCCGTAGCGGTCGTGCTGATCCGAAGGAATCCGGTATTCCTCCCAGCGCCGCAAGGCCGGACCACCGCTTACCATGATGTGCTCGCCGCCCGCATCGGCCGCAGGAAGGATGCCCGCCACCGCCAGCAGCAGGCAGAGAACGGCTCGGAAGATGGAAAAGGGGGAAGCTGTCATGTCCGGATGTCCCGCAAACCTGCCCCGTTCCCCTTTCGTCGGCAACCCGCTTTCGGACAGATTTTCCACTGCTCACTCAACCACCAGTTCGCCCTGCATGAGCCGCCAGTGCCCGGGAAATGTGCAGAGGAACGGATACCGCCCGGGAACGGCGGGCGCATGGAAATGAATCACGCAGTTCCCCCCGGCAGCCACCAGCGGAGTATGCACGAGCACGGGACTGCCCTCGGGAATGTAGTGCCGGGCCACCGCCCGGGGATCGCTGATGATGGCGTCGGCCATCGTTCCCAGCCGGTCCCTTTCTCCCGCAGCAGCCAGCACCCAGTTGTGCGGCATCACATCGGGATTCAGAAACCGCAGGCTGAGACGCTCGCCGCGGCGCGCCCGCAGCTCGGTCCGGTCAAACCGCAGACCGGGAACCACCTTCACTTCCAGTTCCCTTCCGGCGGCCCCGGTTTCCCAGGAAACCGGCTGCGCTGGCACCACCGCGGACGCACCGGCCTGCGGCGGGGCGCGGCGCTTGGGCTCGGCTTCCCAGTCTTCACGGGTCCGCAGCGGAGGACCGGTCCGGTGCACCGTGAAAAAGAAGTCGGCTGCGGCCAACTCGGGAAGCGGCAGATGCAGGTGCAGCTGATCCACGGGAATGAGCTGCGGGATTTCCACAAAGACTTCGTGTCCATCACCGAGCCGGTGGCAGGCCCGCACTTCAAGCAGGTCATGACCAGGCACTTCGGGATGATAAACGGAATACTCGTCACTGCCGTAGGCGGCACTGCGGCGGTACTGCCATTGCTGCGCGGCAGCCCGCAGGCGCTCGGGCACTGTCACAGGTCCCGTGAAGCGCAGCAGCACGCCATTGTCCCGCACTTCGATGCCCGCTGGAAGCACCGACTCCGCCCCGCCCGTCCAGCGCACGGCCTGCAGTGACCCCGCGTCGGGCGCATAAGTCCCCCATCCGGTCATGCCGGCCACACAGACGGCCCCATCCTGCGGACGCACCGCGGCGCGATGCGGTCCCGCCCGGAATTCGCAGGGCAGCGGGTAGCCACAGGCCTGCGCCGATCCACTGCTCTCGTCCCGCAGCACGAGCACGGCCCGACCACTGCCCCACGCCAGATGCAGCATGCCTTCGGACAGGGGCCACTGCATTCCCCGCAGATGCACAGGCCCGCCGGCCGCGTGATCAACCCCGCGCGGCAGCCACAGCATCGGCGGCAGATGGCCGAGCGGACCGTCCTTCGGACCACCGGCTCCATAGTGACCTCCCTCCTGCACCTCAATCAGCGCGGTCGCAGGTACCCAGTCGCCTTCCTGCGACGCCGTGAACAAGCGCCCCGCGGCGTCGGACGTCAGCCCATTGGGATTGCGCAGACCAGTAGCCACTGCCGTGGCCTTGCCATCGCCGCCCATCCGGCACACTCCCAGCATGCCAGAAGCAAAACACCAGCGGCCATCGGCATCACGGCTCAGCCCCGTCACGTAATCGTGCCCGCCATCTGGACACGGCCAGCCACGCGCCACGCATTCATGCCAGTCCATCTCTCCATCGCCATTGAGATCGTGCAGCCGCGTCAGCTGATCCCGCCCCTGCACGAGCAGTTGTCCCTCCTCGATGGCCAGACCCATGGGCTGATGCAGACCGCCGGCTACTTTCCGCCACCTGGCCACTTCGTCCTCCGGACCCATGCCATCGATGATCCAGATGTCTCCGGCAAAGGTCGCCAC
>Ga0315907_10002593_pt1 | contig 22483 bp, 18 predicted proteins | sample LakEriMetagenome_3_FD_203525 | JGI IMG/M metagenome (GOLD analysis project Ga0315907, IMG submission 203525) | Freshwater fungal communities from buoy surface, Lake Erie, Ohio, United States - Buoy 12 MA123 | ecosystem: Environmental > Aquatic > Freshwater > Lake > Lake biofilm | place: USA...
TGGTGATAGTATAACAATCACCGCAGGTCTCGTTTTCGAGGCGGGCGAATATGGTACAGACTATATTTCATCGCATGGTTGCGACAGCAGTTTGGTAGAAGTCGTTGATTGGATTCCCTCTTCTCACACTTTTGAATATTATAATTTGTGTCAGGATAGTGTGCTGACAATCTACAATAACACAATCACCACCGAGGGAGACTACAGTTTTCTCTTTGAAAATTCACAAACCGGTTGCCGTGATACCGTCAGTGTAAATGTTGCATTCATAGGGATGATCGGTACGGTAACGCAGCAAGGCAACACACTTATTGCAGACGAAACAGCAGATGGCTACGCGTGGATCGACTGCAACACGAACGAAATAATGGCCGGCGCCACGAGCCAACAATTCTCCCCCACCACCAGCGGAAGCTACGCGGTGATGCTCATCCAAGATGGATGCGAATCCATCGGTACTTGTGTCGATATTGAAATTGTGGGGGTATGGGAAACTGCCGACAAACACATGGAAATCTATCCCAATCCTGCGGATGATTTCTGCCATGTGCAAATGCTCGGACCTGCTATGGTGCAGTTTGAGTTGTTCGATAATACCGGAAGGGCAATTAAAAACGGCGTTCTAATGCAAACTGCCGAAGGACTGTATTTGCTATCACTGTCGGAGGTTCCTTCCGGAATCTATACGCTATTAGTTTCGCATGACGATCAACTTGCGCGAATAAGCAGAATAGGGGTGAAATGAGAGGAGTCTAGGGTAGTAGCATTAAATGGGCGCGAAGCTTCAAGTTTGTGAGCTTTTAAGAGCTATGAACAGTCGGCTGATTATTCCATTACATTCGTTTAAACTTTCGTTTTCATTATGGCGCTTATTCGATGCAAGGAATGCAACAATGCAATCAGCAGTATGGCGTCGGCCTGCCCGCATTGTGGTTGGCCGGTAGAGATAATGTCCACCCTGAGTGACCGTTCGTTTGAAGAATACACGTCGGAGCCGCTGGGTGACGACCTTTTCATAGGGCAGCAGATAACGAACTGGGGCTATGATGCCATATTGGATGGCTATTGTTGGCGTGGACCGAATGCTCCACTGCAGCTACCGGAAGGGAAGTTGCAGTTGCGCATACACACAGGAGGCGTATGTGTGGCGAAAAGCACGTTTGGCGATGTTTTCATGAACCTGCACAAGTCTCAAATCTTACATATGGCCGCGTGGGATTCCGAATGGGTCGAGACTAAATATCCGTCGATGATTGGCAGAACCATCTTGGGAGCAGCGGCATTTGGTCGCGCCGGAGCTGCCGTAGGAGCCTATTCTGCCACGCAGCCAACCATGAAAGTGCGAGATGATGCCATGCTCGTTTTGACCTATCGCGATACTAGCCAAACCGAACCCTTCACACTCTATGTGCGCTCCCGCCGATTGATGGTCGAGATGTTCATTCGTCGCTACGACAAGCAAATGGCGAAAAATGCGCCCAACGTCAAACCGAAAGATCAACCGGTTTTGGGTTGCATTATTCTGCTGGCGTTACTAGGGATTGTTGTTGCGGTCATAGTAGAATCGTGTTGAGATGGTAGGCGTAATCCTGTCAACTTAATCACTATTGCTAAAAGAGGCTTCCCCCCTGCCCAATTCTACCCCTAGCAATCGCCCTAACAGAGCTTCAGACGCTGTCCTACCGTTATTTTACAATCGGTACCTATGCGGTTCAATGTTCGCAACTCCAGGCTGCTTTTGCCGTATTGACGGGCTATCGAATACAGGGTTTCGCCGTATTGAACGACATGATAGCGCTGTGAGGATTGAGAAATTGTGGCTGATGACGCGGAAGCCGTTTCTCCTGAATTACTCCCTGAGGCCTCCATCATTTCCTTCTTTAAGGCAGCACTGCCCGCGCTCGAAGACACGGCTTCATGCATATTTTTCTTATAGAGAACCAAGGTGTCTGCCTTCAATTGTTTTTTAGGCCAATCGATAATCAGCAGCGGATCAAAAGCATGATCGCGGTAGCGCATTTCAAAATGCAAATGGTCACCCGACCACTCAACCCCCGTATTTCCTCCCGTGCCGATGATTTTACCGGCATCCACCCATTGATTTACCTTCACTTTAATGTCAGTCAGGTGAGCGTAATAGGTCTCCAATCCATTCGGATGTCGCAGCACGACCAAATTTCCATAACCACCGGTGTTGAACTGGGCATAACGAACTTTCCCCGGAAGAGCAGCCTTTACCGCATCTCCTTTGCTGAGATGAATGTCAAGCCCTTTGTGCATCGCTCCCCAGCGCGGCCCGTATAATGAGTTAATACCTCCATTGCGCGGAACACAAAACTCGGTCTCCGAGTCACACATCACAAAATAAACAGAGTCAGGGATATTGGCCTTTCCGGGGTAGGTATACGGAAATAAATTAGTGTTACTCCAAAAACCTGTATAGACATGTGCGGTGTCAAATAGACATTCCGAAACTTCCTTTTCCTGCTGAACCTTGTTTTTTATGTCCGTGGAATCCGTGTAATCCACTAATGCTGCTTCCATTGCTGATAATCCCGGAGTAAATGCCATAGTAGCTAACAACACTCCCAACAGGATGATAAAAAATGCATGGTATGTCGAATGTGGCTTCGGCATCAATAGAATTTGGCAGGTTTCTTAGGGGGTGCAAATGTAATACTGAAACTGTTCTCCTACAAACCGAATAACAGACAATTCAAAACATTGCAAAACAAAGACTTAAGCATTCCGACTGAAACATCCTCTTCAAGACAAATTTAGCATTCGACATACACCCGAGAGCCTGATTGCGCCATCTGCCATTTGCACGACAATGAACTCTTTCTTACTTAATTACTACTGACTTAGATCGCGTAACGATCTCTTCGTCCGTATGTTCACTGTAACGAATTGTGACTCGCCCAAATTGACTCCCGTCGCGCTCAATAGGTCTAACTCCTTCGTCCCATAAATTGCAATGGGTCGTAATGGGATCTACCAAATACCGCCAGCCTGCATATTTCCAAGTCCATACAAAGTATTCCCTCCAACAGCTTGTAAACCAATGGGGCAATAATCCAATCTCGTCACTTCCATCCCCATTCAAATCACCTAGATTCTCCGGAACCCCTCCTATACAATCGGTTACAGCGATTTCAGCTAAGCTCGCATTGGAGAAACGCAAATAGGAAATGCACTCTCCAATACACTCTCCTTCCTCTTCATTGATTTTCGGCGGCACAAGCCAAACCGTTTCCTTCACACCATCGCCATTGAAATCACCCTCCACACTTTCTCCGCTTTTTGCTGCTCTATTTCGCTTGGCTAAATTGGCATCGGTCACGTCATCGCCTTCTGTATTGATCTTCCAGCTTCCGCCTTCATTCGCAAAAACAAGATACGAGGGGTATTCTGTTTCTTTTCCTTTCAGTTTTACCCGTTTTACAAACGAACATTTCTTTTCTCCGGAACTCAAGGTTTCGATTTGGATGGCACCCACGATATTTTGAGAAAAATCGGGGTTTTTCCTGAAAAATGACTTCTTACTATCCAACACCTTACTGACCTCCTTTCGGGTTCCATAGAAATCAACATAGGCCGTGTATAAGGGTGCAAGGGCTGCTGAATTGCCCTCTGAGTTAGCCGTATTCCAGGTCTCTACCAACGAGGTGAAGTCTGTTTCATCCGCTGTTGGAGCCATCCCCTTTTCACCCGAACTAGCCGGCTGAATGCAACCCGTAAGGAAAATCAGGGAGGTTAAGGCCAGGCTCAGAATATTGAATTTGTAGGTGTTTTTCATGGAAATGAAGATACGTGCATTGAATTGAACTATCTCATCTATTTCAGGGTGATTGACGAGCTGCCAATCATATTCCCGTCTTCATAGATATAAATCTTGTAGTTACCCCTCTTGTATTCGTAGCCCTCATTAGCCGAGAAGTTCATGCAAACATCTGTGTTGCTTTGTTGATACTCCACTTCGCGACTTTCGCTGTATTGAACCTGGGTGCCGTTGATGGAGGTTGTGCCGGATTTTTTGCCGGTGAGTACTTGACCATCCGGGCCGACAATAGCCATTTGTATAGTGCGTGTGCTTGGTTTTGCAATACTGTTCTTTCGAATATTGAAGCACGACCGAATGGTTTCCGTTTTTGCTGCACGATCCGTTTCCACGGATACACCGGTGTTACGCTGACGCAGCGCCTGATTCTGGAATTCTCCGGCCGATAATACTTCGCCGGATGAATCACCGGTTCCGGAGGTGATTTCCTCCTTCGATGGAAAATCGGGCCTTTGATACCGTTCCGGTGATGAAGAAGGCTCATAGCGGTATACCTCGCCTTCGGTGTAAGACGGATGGTTCTGAGCAAAACAATACGCTTGGATTTCACGACATACCTTCATTTCATCGCGTATCGCATTCAAATCACTTCCGGAATCCTTCAGCTTGCGAAGCAATTGCTCTAATTTTTGCTGCTGTTGATTTACTATGGAAGGAATGTTAGCATTGTAAACAGTGAGCGTGTCATACTGCATTTTCAAGCTCTCAATTTCAACCGCTAAATCCTGTCGTTCCTCGGACAACCCGATATACTCTTTCTGCACAACCGGATCTTGGGCGGGTTCGTTTTTCAACGAGGGAATTACACACCCCGTCAACACAACGAGGCTGAATGAGCACCAACAGATCCAAAATTGAATCATCGAATATCCCTGCATTGCATTCGCTTTTCCATAAGACTTAAGCAAACTTACTATTTTTACATAATCAACACCAAACTTCACCAAATGCCATGAATAGAAAAACTATTATCCATTGCACTGCTCTCCTGTTGCTCACAGCTTGCTCAGGCACCGCATCCCAAGGCTCAACAGACGCCAACGGCCATAGTGCATCCGTAATGGAACAGGTTTCTAGCAATGGCGCCACCGCAGATGATAACTCAAGCGCCGCATTATACGTCGGTAAAAAGTTCGTAGTGGGCTGGAGGCATGTTAAACTGAATCGCAAACCAACCGACTATATCGAGGAATTTTATCGTGAATACGATGAAATCATATACCTGAAACAACTGAACTAACGAAATCAGCTTTTTGAATAACCCGTTCCATAAAATTACATCATGCGTAATATCCCCTTTTTGTTTTTGCTTTTCGTTCTTGCACCAGGCTTGCAGGCGCAAACATCATCCATGCCCGGCTATATTACCGGCGACGACGTGTTTCTTCGTGCTGATCATACCACTCAGTCGAAAGCCATCACCACCCTTGATAAAGGTCAACGCATTTTCATTATCAGTAGTTATCGTCCGAAAGGCAATGACAATGAGGCCATCCTGCGTGTGAGCACTGATTTTTATGATGAGGATTTTGGCGTCAAGCTTTTTACACTTCCAAAAGGAAAGGCAGTGGTTGTAAATGGGCTGGAAAACGACATGTATCGCATATCATTCCGCAACGACAAATCAGGAAGAACGGGCTTCGCCAAAATCGACACCCATCGCCTGGAATTCATTGGGGGTGAAACATGGTACTACGTGGAGGTAAACAACAAGAATGGATGGGTATTCGGTAAATACGTTGCTTACTATTAATCGGTCATGAGAGAGTCGATCCGGCTTATTTACTTCCTATCGGTACTTAGCTCGTGCGGAGAACCATCGCAAGTGAAAGACTTGCCAATGCAGGCCCCTGCTCCTATCGACACATCAGTGGAGAGTAAAGCGCCCATAACGGACAACACTATTTCCGAAACGGATAGCACGCTCACAACCGATTATTTGATGGGCAAATTCGATTACACGAAACACCCCCTTTTTGAGAAGGCTTCCGCGTCCATTTCTAACAGGGAAATCTACCTGCGCAAGGAAACGATCCAAGCATTTACGGCGATGCATGACTCCGCGGCAAAAGAGAATGTGTCACTTCGCATTGTTTCCGGAACACGCAGTTTCGAAGAACAAAAAGCCATTTGGGAAAGAAAATGGAAGAAAGAATCACCCCATTACCCTTCGAAAGGGGAAATTGCGCGCAAAATACTGGAGTACAGCTCCATGCCCTCCACATCGCGCCATCATTGGGGCACGGATATAGATATTAACTCTGTAGAAACAGTCTACTTCCAGACTGAAAAGGGATTGGCAGAGTATAACTGGCTGGTACAACATGCTCATGACTTCGGTTTCTATCAAACCTATACACCCAAGGACCGAGGCAGAACCGGTTATTCCGTTGAAGAATGGCATTGGTCTTATCTACCCATAGCCAATCGCTGTTTAGAGCTCTACAACCAACACATAACCAATCAAGACATACAAGGCTTCCTCGGATGTGAAGCCGCGGTTGAAATAGATGTGGTGCGGGAATATGTCAATGGAATCGAGAAATACTGATTCTACTTTCGCATCGAAGCAAGCGGTCCGTTCGGATTTATCAAACTGTTGATCTCTTTAAAGGAAAGGAACACTTCAGGGGCACCCGATGAGTAAGGTCCGATTTCATATGGATTAAAGTGAAATAACAAACCTCCCGGCATTACGGCAAAATTCTTCGCCAACTGGAAATTTCCGGGCTCAAATTGCCAATCGCCTTCCATGCCGTAATTTTCGATGAACTTGGGCTCCGCCAATCGATTCAATTCAAATTCATAATTCTGTTTGAGAATTTCTTCGAGCAGCACCTTTTCGCCGGTGCGAATATCATAGTTGTAGAACATAGTATAATAGTCGGGGTGCGCTGCACCGAAGCTATACCAGGAAGTGTATTTGGATAAAGCCAACACATTGTTGTCATTGGCCAACATAGAGAAATAAATCTCGCCATTAAACCCTTCGTCCGGTGAAGAGATATTCACCCGATTCATAAGCTGCTCCAGGGAAGTTATGGGTCTGTCGAGATTGGCCGACTCACAGGCACTCTGAAAAATACCGGAATTGATTTTTCGCGCTGCATCCGGTGAGGCTGTGTTCACATTGGCCATTCGAACGCTTAAGGTGGTACAACCATATTCTGCATCAAACATATCAGAGCCTGCCTTTCCTTCGAATTTGCAGTTTTTATTCTCCAGATCCTCAAACGATACCTGAGCAATACCTATGGTTTTCTCTAACATCTGCAACGGCAAGGTATTTCCCTTTTTTGCATGCTGCCAGGTTCCGCTCAATGTGCCGTTGGCAGAAAGAACACCAAACATTCGGGCCGTATTCACCATCTCATCGTTAAACTCCTTTAACTCAAAACTCCCATCGGATTGTATCGTGCCTTCCAGCAGCATCGGAATACCAATTTTTGCATAATAATAAGAACCGGTCAGCTTGGTCGAATCGCGGTTCAAATCCATCACGATGGGCAAGTCTCCAACGTTCCCTGTATATTTCTTATAGAACGATTCCGCCAGCGACTCTTCGATCGGCGCAGCTGCTTCTGTACTTACGGGAAGCTGTTCTGCTTGCGTTGCGGAGTTGTTTTTCGGCTTGCACGATACTAGTACGAGCAGTGCTATTATGAAAGACAGATTGAACTTCATGGTATTTTAATTTCGAAGTGTGCGGTTTTCAATTAGTTTATTGGCAAGAAATAATGAGCAAATCGCCCGTGGTAAAATCGGTTGCATTGTTGAGTCCGTTTTCATCCATAATACGCCTTGCACTCGATACACACCCTTGTTTGCTTTGGGCATTGATGATGCTCTCGAGCGTGTCGCCTTTTTTGACCCGATAGGTGAATCGCTGACCACTTTTGCTTTTGGGAGCGGATTTGGGCGCGGACTCTGTGCTTGATTTACTCTCGGTTACAGGAGCTTCCTTTACCGGTTGCTCCACTTTCTCCTTCGGTGGCGCCGGCTGTTCCGCCTGTTTGGTTGCTTCTTCCTTCTTTACCGGTTGAGTTTCGTCCTCCTTTGCCGGCGCAGGTGTCTTTGTCTTCTCCTGTTGCGTTTGAATGTTGTTTGAATCATCTGATGTCTTGGCTTCTCGTTGTTTTCCAATTTCTCGGTAATTGGTATATTTCCCGTCGACGATGTATATCAAGACAGACTTTTCGCGGATGCTGGTAAGCACACTATCACCCGTAAAATCAATCATCATCGCATTTTTCAGCGAGTCGAGCGCTTTGACTTCAGCCTGTGCCAGTTCATCGAGCGTTAATGACCCTTTTGCTGCCGAGTTCAATGCCGTTGGTTTGCTATCGGAAGTAGAATCGCTGTCTGACTGGCGGAAAACAAAGTAATAGATTGCGGCACCGGCAACGAGTACAGCCAGGATTACCAGCGACCACCTGATGACCGCGTTTTGTTTCGCATTGCCCTTTGCAGCACCTTTCCCTCTGGCAGAAGCAGGCTGAGCTTCGGCGCCGGTGGTTGTCTTAACTATCCGCTGCCAATCGACCTTTTCCTCATGCCCCAATTGTAAGACATCACCCGCGTGCAACTGCCCTCCGCCGGCAATTTTCTCGTCATTGATATACGTGCCATTTGCCGAATTCAAATCCCGAATAAAAACATGGCCCTCGGCATCGATAAAAATCTCGGCATGATGCCGCGAAACGGACGCGTGTTCCAGCACTATATCATTGTCTTGAGATCGACCTATTTTAATGAGTTTATAATTCATGATGGCATCATTTAAATCCTATAATTCATTCGCTATCCCTGCATAATCATGGTGAGTGCCTTTTTAAAATCCAAACAACTACCCATGCGCACGCTTGATTGAATGGCCGTTGCCTTGGCCAGCAGTTGGTTCAAGGCATCTACCCACTTCTTATCTGAATCGTAATAGGCCCCCACTTTCGGCAATTGAATGGTACCCACAATCTTGCGAAGTTCTTCGGTGGTAATGTCTTTCGGATAAGGAAGACGACCTGTTACCAGTTGATAGAGCGTAATACCCAGGGCATAGATATCGCACCTCGGACCAATACCCGTATTCTCGACCTGCTCTCTGGGCATGTATGGCAAGGTTCCCATTGCTTTCCCCAGACTATCGCTGATAGCTTCGTGAGCAATTCCGAAGTCGATGAGCTTGACCGTGAAATCCGATTTCAACATGATATTGGAAGGCTTTACATCGAGGTGCACCAAATTTTGTGAGTGCACATAAGCCAGAGCGTCGGCTACTTGCCAAACGATGTGAGCAGCATTTTGAAAGGGCATGGGGCCCGTCATAGAACGCAGATGGTCGGAAAGACACATTCCTTCAACATACTCCATGACCAAATACTGCACATTACCATCCTGCACAAAATTTTCAAGTCCTACAATTCCAGGGTGATCCAAGTATAAATAGCGGTTGGCTTCTTCCCGAAACTTCGTGCGCATGAAATCATCTTTGAAATAGGACGAGTTCAACTCCTTGATGGCCACCGGAAAGCCGGTATGCGTGTCCACCGCCACGTGTACCATTGCCGTACCCCCCGTGTTAATCTCGCGAACCTTTGTATATCGACTCCAGATGCTCATTTCGGTAACACTATACTACTTCTTTTTCGAAGCCTTCTCATCGTTATTGGTATTACTATCATTACACTTTCGCATTTTATAGCTTTTGCTCTCGTCGATAATTGGACTCTTAGAATCAATTTGGTTATACTTAAAAAAGCTCTTTTCTTTATCTCCCACCGAAGTTGGACATCCTGCCATTTTCGATAAACGGCTATAAAATTCATCGACGGATTCACCCTTATTCGGTTTTAATACAACATCAACCGAAACCGGTTTTAGGGGTTGAGAATTCTTTACCTTACTGGAGTCAGATGGAAGTTTTACTGTGTCTGACTGAACGATAACTTTATCTTTTGAGTCCTGTTTTTCCGAAGCTTTATGTTGCTCAACTCTAGAATTACTTATGCTATTAATAGTAACATAAGCCGATGCAACCAAGATGGCTACTCCCACAACCGACCCGGCGATTATCAAGGGCACTTGATACTTTTTCCAAAACGTTTTTTTGGTGGGCTGATAAAACGCCGTTCGCGATTTCATTTCGACCCCGACCGGATTGCGCGACAGGAAAACCGATTGCTCATGGGGGCTGTCTTCGATGTCTATCACTGTAGCAGTTACATTGTCTTTGCCACCATGCTCCAGTGCTGACTTAATGAGCAGTTGCGCGCATTGTTCGCGACTCATGTTTTGCAACAGAATCGATGCAATCTGCTTGTCATTGATCATCCCGTTCAGTCCATCGGTGCACATCAAAATACGATCGCCTGTTTTCGGACTCAACTTACGTGCACCCAACTCCGGCTGAACATCGGCAGCAATGCCGAGCGCCTTCATAATTTGATTCTTTCGTGGATGGGATTCTGCCTGATCATCCGTTATCTCTCCCATATCCACCAATTGCTGAACATAACTGTGATCTTTGGTCAAGCGATGGAGTTCTCTTTCGGTGTGGAGGTAAATTCGGCTATCACCCACGTGCCCGAAATAGCACTCGTCGTCTTTTATCACCATGAGCACACACGTGGTGCCCATGCCATGTAGGTCCGGATTATTGAGTGCGTTGGCATATACCTGTTGATTGGCAAAAATGAGTGCTTCCGAAATCGCCGTTTCACAGTTGGACAGGTCGCGATTTTCAAGGAACTGCAGAATGCCGGTTACCGCAATTTTCGAGGCTGTTGCTCCCCCTACGTGCCCTCCCATGCCATCACACACGACGAAAATCTTGGCTCCATCGGTGCGTTCAATCATTCCGGCATTGTCCTCGTTGGCCTTTCGAACCTTTCCAACATCGGAGAGGGTTGTATGTGTAAGTGTCAACATCGGCTATTAAATATGAAAAGTTGCACGAACGCCGCCAAACTCAATCACGTCTCCTTGCGACAAAACACGCTTTGAAACACGCGCGCCGTTAACGAAAACGCCATTGGAGCTTTGAAGGTCTTCCAATTCGTAGGAATAATTCTGAAACGTAATTCGAAGATGCTGTCGCGACACCGCCGGGTGGGGAACAATCCAGTCATTGCCTTCCGTTCTTCCCGCCGTAATCTGAGGTTTCGACATTTCCCAAGAACCTGAACCACCTTCGTAACTGTATTCAAACCAAGGGAAATTACCTCGTTCCTTCATCTGGCGTTTTAAGACTTCGTGCTCCGCCTTCATTCTCTCATCGCGTCGCTGTTGATCAACCTCGGACTGTGCGCGCTGCTGTTCGCGCTGAAGTGCTTCCATGCGACGGCGACTATCTTCCAATTCTGAATTCGACTGCGCTTGACGTCGACTCAAATCCTCCACCTTTTGCAGATTCTCCCATTTCTCGCGCTGTCGCATTTTGCGTTGCTGCGCGAGTAAGATAATAATCAAGGTCAAGAGAAGTAACACAACTACCAACCCGATAATCGAAGCAATAACATTCTTCTTCATCCATTCCCACATCGACATTTCAGGAACGTTTACGATGAATGTAGCATTGGCGTTGATGGTTGGGTACTTTATTTTACTCTCATGACTTAGGCCGTCTTTCTCATAAGCCGACTTGTAGTGAAAGCCATAGGAAACGCCTTGTGCTCTTTTAATTACTTCACCGGTAGCAGAAATGACGCTTTGTATGGCTTCATTGACCGTTGAACAGTTGTAGAAGGTGCCGTATGTTTCGCGAGCCAAATCTTCGGCATGCCCCGTCAAGCGATCAGCATACGGATACGTTACACCGTAAATGGCGACATCCAGCAAGCGTGCTCTGACACCGGGTGTAAGCGATGCGAATGCCCGACGCTGCCCCTGATTATCTCCAACAATGATAACGGCTGTGGGCATCGTGGACTGATCCTTTTCAAGCGCCAGGAGTACTTTTTCCACTGCATAGTTAATTTCGGACAAACCCGAAGCACAGTTGACGCAATATGGTGAGAATCGCGGATAGTAACGAAGTCCTTCTATCTTGTTGTTCAAGTACTCCGCGTCACCGGTAAAGTCAAATACACCGGGGAAATCAACCAGTACTTCGCCATCTGATTTCGTGCAATTAAAAGCAACTACATCCATTCGATCTCCGGGTTCGACAATGCCGCTGAGCAATGCATTTTGAAGAATGAATTTGTTTTGGTTGAAGTCATAGACATCCGGCCCGTTGGTCAGCATGAATACCACCCGTTTTGCACCGGTCAATTTTTTCGCCGGCATTTGATGGGTAAAATGGACATCAATCATTTCGCCGTTTTCCTCAAAACGAACCTTGCTGGTATCGATGCCATCGGGGTTTCGCACCCACAAATACCCGGACGATTTGGGAAACTCGCTGATGTCAAGGCTGTCTACCCGAAGCTCCGCTGTTTGTGCCCAAACCGAGAGGCACAACCAACTATTTAAGACCAAGAACAGGCAAAGGGTTATCCGTTTCATTTTGCGCAAGACTTGAATTTGAATGTTGTTTTAGCCATTCTGATTTCGTCACCATCTTTAATGGTGTAGGCCTTTCCGATTTCGAGCTCCTCGCCGTTTATGAACGTACCATTAGCCGACATTTCGTCTTTAATGAAGAATCCTTGTGTTTCGCGGTATAATATATTGGCATGTGCCCCGGAAATGGTTGAATCGCGGGTAATCGTAATGTTTGTATCTGCGTTTCTGCCGATTGAATTATTCCCTTCGTATAAACGGAAATCAACCCCCATAGGATCGAGCGTATAAGACACCAGCCAGCCAACTAATTTTCGGGCCTTTCGAGGCTCTGCGGCCGGGGCCTCCCCTTTTTGGCCAGCTTCCGCAGAAGGTGCCGCAACTCCACCAATGAACGTTCGCTCAAAATCCGGTGTCGCACTTTCCGTGGAACCTCCATGTACCTGCGTTTTCGAATGATCGACATTCATGGTATTGACGGCTCTCGTAGTGTCATTGGAACTAACACCCGGCGAACCCAGCTGGGTTTTATCAAAATCTCCACCTGTGACAGCGTTCGACGAATTGCCGGGACAATACGGACATGAACCGAGTTCTTGTTTGTACCAATGCCCATTCGGACAACTTTTAAATTCATTAACCGGACCTTTATTTGCCATTCTTTTGAGTTTTTATAATACAACGTATAAAGAAGCCGTAATTATCGGCCTTATTTCGTGAAAAGATTCCCACCTTATCATCATAGTCAGAGAAAGAAAGCGCTTCAATCTTGTTCGATTCCTTTTCCGGCAGTATCCAGAAATTCGTTTTCACATCCGTAAAAAAGGACTCACCCGAACAAAAGCCACCTTTCAGTATGGTCAGTCCCGACTTGTTATTACCCGGTGTTATAGGCCAGCCGTCGGCAGATTTCAGCAAAGAACCTCGCTGATTTAATTCGAGATCGGAGTAGTAGGTCTCCAGGTGTTCGAGTAACTCAGCAATAACTTCAGAGGTGGGTATTTCCAAAAATTCAGGAGCCCACCGATTAAATGCATTTACCGCGTGAATATTGTATAAAAAACCATACTCACAATTTAAGCTCAAGGGTATTTTGGCAAAACATGGTTCTCCGGCGTTATAAAATGCTATCCAATCAGCGGTGTTCTTGGCTTCCTTCATGGGTGAACCATCCAGATAGACGGCATCACGAATGGATCTGATCATCCAACGCCTTCCCGATAAATCGACACAGCCATATTCTTGAATAAACCTTTCTCTAGATTCTAATTGAGATGTTAACGCAGCATTGACCTTGCGCAAGGAATCAATCGTAGTGATTAACGTTTTCGTTTGCTTAGATGCAATCAACAGCGAGTCGTGGCACGAATCATATACTGCGGTTGCCTTTCGATATCGTTTTCCGCGAACTAAAAGCTGCGCAGAACCTTGGGCAAAAGCGAAACACCCCAACGTGAAAAGCAATAGCATTTTGGTGAACATGCGCGGTAATTCGTTCATGTGTGCAAAATAAGAAGAAAGTCCTGCATGAGTATGAACTGACATAAAAAATAGGGGGCTCATACGGAATGTCCTTTTGATTTGCTTCTTGCATGCTGCATAAAAGGAAGCCGCGTTTCCTTTGACCTCTGATAGACTCGCGATAATGAAACACTTGGCCGATTGGAACAATTGCCTTTATATTTGATGCGTTGAGATTTATTTTATACCACAATTTGAATTCGTATGAAATCTGTACGCATTGGCCGTTCTCCTGATAACGATATTGTCATCAATGACCCAACTGTTTCGCGCAATCACCTGGTAATAACCCAGGAATATAACGGAACGTACACCGTAAAAGACCTGAACTCAGCCAATGGCACAACCGTAAACGGAAGCCGTGTTTTCGGATCGATGGTGATACGACAGGGTGACATTGTAGTTGCCGGCAGTGCGAGACCTTTGCCTTGGATGAATTATTTCAGTGGCGGAGGCAGCGGTGGTGCTGGCGGCTACGCTACCAATTATGGTAATGTTCCCCCTTCAGCTTCTGCGCCCCCTCCCTCCTTCTCATCGGGAGCCAAGCAAAGTCTTCCCAATGCAACTGCCGTGTTGGTTCTCGGAATCTGCAGTCTTGTTTTCAGCTGCGCCATGGTAGGCGTCGTTTTAGGGATTATCGGATTAGCCCTTTCCGGAAATGGCCGACAACTCCACCGTACAAACCCTAATCAGTATGAGGGGTATGGCCGACTCAATGCCGGTTACATCATGTCCATAATCGGCACTATACTCGGCGGTCTTTATCTCATTTACGTGATTATTTGGATGGTCATTCTGGGGCAAGCCATTGCCTATTGGCCTTACGACTTTTGATAGGCCGCTCATTTACGACTTACGCATTCAACAGAAGGGGATTACCCTCCTGTTGACCATCCTAGTTGGATTTCCGCTTCGTATCCTTCCTTGGTTTTTTCGAAGGCCGTCAGTGTTATCCAGCGATTTCCATTGGTATACGTATTGAGGCCGGCTGACTGAAATCCAATTGCCTTGAATTTCTCTTTCGCTGCCAACGTAAAAGCCTCAGCACGAGTAGGAAATTCACCTTTTATCAGCACTTTATAGATGTAACTTGCAGGCCGTTTTGCCTCGGTGAACGTATTCTGATATTCCTGATACACGGCATAACCATATTGCTCCGTGATAACCTGCTGTTCATAGGGCGATCCTTCCACCCAGCAAGAAAAACCGAATGCGTTATTTAAGTCAGTGTAGGGCTGTACTTCCTTTTTAGCATACGAAGTAGAAAAGTCGTACGAGTTCATTCCAAACGCAGCCATGACATCGCCGTATGTAGAGTTAGCATTAAATCGACCGAATGGACTTTCCATATTGATCGCCGACAAATTGGTTTCGACATCAAAAAAGTCAGTATTCACATAGCTTACAGGCAAATTACCCGACGACAGCAATGCGACTGCCTCCATATTAAAATCTTCATAAACTGCATTGGCAATTATTTGACCTGTCGTATTAATGAGCCCCAGTTTGCCGCTGATAATTACGCCTGCCCTATCTCCATTGAAGGGATAGGCAAAATCATATTGGGCCGGAATAATGAATTTACCTTCTCTATTCACGTAGCCCCACTTCTTGCCAGACTTCACCGGAGCTAAATCGCCACCTAAAAACCCACTGCAATTATCAAACTGCGCGGCTATGATGTTTTTTCCTTTTCCATCCAGCCAACCGGATTTTCCGGAAAGGCTGAAAATGAGCAAGTCCGCATCCGTTCGCAACTCATCGTAGGTCATGGGTATTACGAGTTTGCCATTTTCGTTTATAGTACCGAACTTACTGTCGCGCGCTACAATTGCTTTTCCGTCGGTGAAATCAGAGCAATAGTCATAGCGTTCGGCGGTAATGAGCTTGCCATCCACATTGATAAAGCTCCATTCATTTTTCTTTGATTTCTTGTCTTTGGATGGAAATGCCACTTTACAGCGTCCGCCGTTAAATGATCCCACCTCCATAAACTGAGGGGTTATAACGGTCTTACCTTCGGCATTGACAAACCCCCAGAGAGGCATTCCCGCTTCTTTACTATATACGGCAAAGGATGCAAGTCCACCTTTAAATCCTTGCATGGCATTGGCAGATTTCATCTCAAAAACAGACTCCCCTTTCTCGTTGATAACGGCTGGGGCGGCATTTTCTCGAACGACAACTGCGAGTCCTTCAGAGAAGTCGGTTGCTTCCTTGAATTGAGGCTTCACGATATATTCTCCGGTGGGATTAATGAAACCATAGAGCACCTTCTCCTCTGCCAAAACACCAACCCGTGCTAGACCATTCACAAAAACAGAGGCCTCTTCAAACAAGGTACTGATGGGCATATTACCCTCCCTGTCGAGGTAGATGACATGGTCTCCTTGTGTAACAGGAAACAAATCAAGCAGGGCCACTTCTGTTTTTTGCCGGAACAGATCCATTCGGGTGAAAGCAAAGTACCCTCCTACACCCAGCAGAATAACCGCAAGAGGGATCAGTACCCACTTCAAACTGATTTTGCGCGATTCGCGTTTTGTTGGGGGTTCGAATGAAAAAGAGGAGGAAAGAGTTCCCTTCTTTTCAATAGCATCTAAGAATTCGCCGCATGACTGGAAACGAAGATTTATGTCCTTGTGTGTTGCTTTGGCAATCACCTGGCACATATGCTCCGAAACGCCGGGGTAGATATTGCGCGGATCTTCTAAAGGTGTTTTGACAATTCTATCGTAAATCTCGTATTCCGTGGTGATGCCTTTATACGGATTCACACCGGTCAGCATTTGATAAAACGTGACGCCCAAGGAGTATATATCACTTCGAATGTCAGCCTCCTGGCCGCGCACTTGCTCGGGCGACATGTAGTATACCGTGCCCATCTGCATACCAGTCTTTGTCAGACTGTGTGTTTCCTGCCCAATAATTTTGGCAATACCGAAGTCAAGCACCTTAATGGTATTCTGCGAAGTGAGAATCAAATTCGAAGGTTTAATATCTCGGTGAACGAGCCCTTTGCTTTGTGCGTATTTGAATGCTTCAAGCGTTTGAAGCATCAGGTTTACGGCGAAATCTTCGCGTATTGGACCGGATTCTTTGGCGATGAATTCATCCAATCCGCGACCTTCAATGTATTCCATGATGAGATAAAGCCCGTCCTCTTCTTCATGGTAATCCAACAGGCCTACAATATTGGGGTGACTCAATTGCGACATGGTCTTGGCTTCATTGATGAAACGCTGTCGTATTTCACTGTTGCCGACCAGACTTGGCAGAAGAGCTTTAATCGCTACATACCGATCAATGGTGGCGTGTTTGGCCAAAAAGACCTCGCCCATTCCACCTTTACCAAGCACGGAAATAATCTCGTAATTTAAAATCTTCTTTCCTATCATATGAATCACTTAACTAGTATGTATTTACTGTCCACTCAAAATCCAAAAATAATCACGCCATAGCTGGCGGATGTTGTCTATTTGCAGCCGTTGTATAGGTACTTGTTGTATTTCCCATTCAGTTTATACGCCTTCTGCCAATATTTACAAGCAGAAGTTTTATCTCCTTTACCATTATAGGCATCCCCTAAATTCTGGTTAAAATTGCCTAGAAGGTCGCTGTCGCAATACTTGCAATTACCGATGGCAATTGTTATGTCTTTAATACCTCCATCATAATTGCGATTGTTCATCTTACAAAGCCCTCGATTGTGATAGGCCACGGCTAAATACTGATCGAGCTCAAGAGCACGGGTATATGCATTGATGGCATCGTTGATCATTTGCTTTGAATGGTAGGCCAAGCCCATATAAAAATGATCGAGCGCATTTTCTTCTTTGCCCGCTGCTAGTGCATTGCGAGCTGTACTTAGCATACTATCCCAATCGCGCAGTCCTGCCAAAACTTCATACAATGTTTCTATGTAATAACTATTTCGAGGTTCGATTCGAATTGCTTCCTTGTAATTTCGTTGGGCTTCATAGCTATTGTTCATGCTCGCATAACACAAGCCCATTTGGAAATAGGCATCTGCATAATTGGGAAATACTTTTAAAGACTCCCTGAATTTGTTGATGGCACTGTTGTAATCCTCTTCATAGAACAAGGAGACTCCCTCATTATAAGACTTCGAAGCATTGTACTTGGAGAAATCAACCTTATCGCCGACCAATGCTTTTCCGCCATCTCCGGGATAATAAATCAACGCATCTTTCCACCATGCTGTATAATATCCGGGAAAAAAATCTCGAATACTGAAGTCTTCCGAGTATTTATTCTTCGTTCCCTTATTTAAATCAAACACATACTGATCATATTTCTCGTCGTAAGCGAACATTAAACCCCGCGAAGGAACCAAAAAACTGAAGGTTAAGTCCTTTCCCAACAACTTCGAATATTTGTCTTCCGGTTTGTTAATGACCTTGAAGTTCGTGTCAAGATATACGCAAAAGTCACCTTTTTCTTCCAAGTAATAAGTAACCTCGTAATATCCCTTGTCGGCATCGAACTGATCATATACTCGCTCAATGGCCTCCTGACCGGTTACACTGGCATAACAGAAATACTCACCGCCCTCATACATACCTTCATCTCCGTAGCCATCCCCTTCTTCATACATCAACACCGGTGTTGAATTGGTAAACTCATCAATAGTGAGAAGCGTTTTTCCTTCGTCGTTCATGATGAAATACTTATTGTCCTTAAAAACTTGAAAAGCATTGGAAGAGAGAAGTGAAACACTTTCATAAGTCGCATCAGTTATATAACGCTGCTTTTGCAAATCATAAATTTTGGAAGAAAACGGATACTGGTTTTTTGCGTTCGGCAAAGAAATAATTAAGAAACGATCTGACAACGTTGAAATGTCTTGGTAATTACCTAAAGGAAAAACGAACGTATTATCCGTTTTAATGACACCTCGCTTGCCTGTTTTAAGAACTTCAAATAACCCCGTTTCTAAACAACTTATTTCGTCATAACCAGCCGGAATAATGGGCTTTCCGATCCCGTTCAACAGGCCATACTTCCCTCCTTCATTGAAAACAAAGCACTCATTTCCCTTTAACCCGTTATTGAGATAAGATGCCGAAATCGATTTGTACCCTTTCGATACTATTTTCAATTCAGCGTCCATGAGATACTGCAAGCCGCCTTTCGTGGCGATGTAAGCGGCTGTTTCCTTATTAATCTTGAAATCAAATATGGATGTAAAATCAAATGGCAATAAAACCTCACCCTTTATGTCCATAATACTGCACTTTGACTCGCTAGCATCTTCTTCGCCTGCGACGTAAACTAGATAATACTTATCATTTATCTTGGAAACAGATGAAAATCGCGTGCCATTAACCTCTTCCCCTGTTAAACCCATTAAAGCAATTTTGTTTGAAATTTCGGCTTGGTAAAATGTACCATCGAACGACATGCAATCGAATTTAACCGGTAATATGATTGTTCCTGACTTGGAAACCACGCCGTATTTATTGAATTTCTTTACAACAAATGACTTGGCCGAGGTAGGGATCATGTCTTCGTATTCTTCATCATCCACAAAAGAAGATTGCGAAACATTATACAGCTGGTATTGATGATTATTGTTCAAATAGGGTAAGACGAAGTTCTTCAGATCATCTATACGATCGAGCGCCTTATCCTTCTTTTGCGATGTCGGATACTTCTGAATGAATTTTTCAAGGGCACCGGCTGTACCGGCAGTCAATGCATTTTGCCAGTAGAGCTCTTCGAGTTTTGCTTCAGCCTCTTGGCGCGCCACTCCCGATTTAAACTCTTGAATGTAACTCTCCAGCAGTGCAATAGATGGCTGCTCTTGAACACGAAGCCATACGGAGCGATCCAGGTCTGTCAAAGCTTGCTGAACATATTTGCCCGATGCAAATTCTTCGAGATATGCTCGAATGTCCGCTTCAGCTTGAGACCTCTGTGCTGTGGCCCATACGGCATCTTCCAATTTTAAATTCGCTTCTGAAATTCGGGGAGAATTAGGTCGCTCTGCAATGAACTGCCTGATGGATTCAATCGTTTTATTCTCTTCCATATAATCCCAGAACAACACATCCAGCTTGGTATTGGCTTCAATAACGAATTTCCCCTTTGGATAGGCGGTCAAGTAGTTTTTGTATGCCTCTACAGTGTTTGCCGTAGTTGCTCCGGACCATTCCATGTTTTCAATGGTATCTTCCGCTTGCGCCTTGTATTTGGCGTTCGGATAATTCTTCACGAAGTTGCGATACCCCTCAATGGTCGAAGTCGTGGTAGCAAGACTCCACTCTAGCTCAATCAATCTTTCAGTTGCTGAATTAAACTGTCCGGCATTGGGATAAGCCTCCAAAAAGGACTTGTAGCCGTCAATCGAATTCGCCGTAAATGCTGACTTAAAGGCAATACTATATATGCTATCCTGAGCAGCCTTCACATATTCCGTTGTTTTGTACTTGGACTTATACGTTTCATAGCCGTGTATAGTATGCTCTGAATTGGCTTCGTCCAGTCGCAACTTATCGCGCAGTCGCGTAGCGTCCGGTTTCATGGGAGATCGCTCATAGCGCACCAGATAATCTTCTACATCATTTATCACAGGTGCAGATTCCAGGGCCTTGAAACTGACCATGTAGCACCGATAGGTTTCATTCGCAAACATGGTGTCACACAGTTGTATCTGCTCGCACCACACGGCGGACTCGGCCATGTTTCCAAAAGCCGTCATGCATGCTTGGTAAGTCTCATAAGCCTTCACATGCTCTTGATAGCTTTTGGCTTGCCGCGACTGCCATAGGTACAAAACATACTGATACTCAGCCCCCCTACCCGACTTTTCGGCATACTTATCCAGTCGTTCTTTCGAGTCGCTAAAATCGGCTTTTGCAATTTCCTCTTTGGCTTTTACTAATTGTCGCTCTTGAGCAATCAATGTCTTGCTGCCAAGAAGGCACATGAATAAAACAAGGACGCAAGTCAATACATACGACAGATGCTTCATAGAATTTAGTTCGCTTTGGTAATCGGGTTGCGTACAAAGGTAAGAACGAATGACTCAATACCAAATGCTTTCACAGCCCGTACACATTCGAAAACACCTTGCCTTCTGATGTTAGGTCGTACCGAAAGTTGACGCGTGTGCCCAACGGGGCGTGATAGTAAACCATCCAGGCGTCTGCCTCGCTCAAGCCCACACAACCATTGGAAACAGCCTTACCAAGCGTACTTCGGTTGGTGGTAGGGTGCATGAGCGCCCCGCTTCGTATGCCATTTATTTCCGGCTCCAAGAAAGGGATTCGAGGCAATTGGGTATAATTGCCGTCGTCGCGGCGTGTAGTCTTATAGCGATGACCATCGACAGGGTTGATGTAAATCGGATTACGCTCGATGCGGACGATGTGGCCTTCACCAATAGGTGTGCGCAGATTAACCTCATGCCCTGCGAGGGCCAGATACTTACGCTCGTTTTTTCCCACGCGGACTATGCACCTGTAAATAAGACTATCGCCTGCCCAAATGCGCATGGTAAATTCGGGTATATTGACATCGATAACTGTGGAAGACAAAAATTGATCTATACTATCAACCTCTGCTTGATTAGGCACGCGAATTACATCTCCCTTGTGTATAGCAATTAATACTCGCTGGTTTTCTATTCGAACTCCCTTAGATAATGCAGTGTAATAATCCTGAGCTTGAAGCGAATCCAACAACCATCGGTTTGTATGAATCAAGTGATAGTCACTGACCACCATTCCGCAGGTTGATTTGATATCAGAGCAAATACTATCCATCATCTCAAAATATCGGCCCATATGCACATCATGCGAGGCGATTATCTGACAACCGGAAGAATGGAGCCGATTCAAATTATTCCTGACAGATGAATCAACTATATCCACCATTCGAATCTCCGCTTCCGAATCCTTATGAGCCTCCATACAACTATAAAAGGCACATAAGGCCAGAAATCTTAACATGGGGTAACTCTTCATATGAATCACAAAGAATGAAGCTCCCCATAAACTGAGGCCTTTAATTTATCATAGCTCAAACTGAACAATGTCCTGCTGCTCAAATCGACAAAAATCTTGCATTGAAAAAAACGCTCAACACCCTTCGATAAACCTTGCTTTTTCGTCGTTGAAAACTTATTTATTAAAAAACACAATATCATTAAAACAAATAACATACATTCGTCGCGCTTTTTTACCACTTATCGAACATTAATTAATCTTAATCACTCTCTGCCAGCGTGCTAACACGCATACTCTATGTGTTATTTGCACACTTATCCAACTACCTAAATCCAATTCATTAACCACTTCATTTAACAATGAAAAACCTCAAACATTCCATCAAAACAATCTTTCTGGCGACGGGCATTCTGATGCTTACTGCTCTGAAAGTTTCCGCCCAAACGGATGCGGAAATCACGACGGACCAGCCCGTTTATGTGGCCGGCACAACCGTTACATTCAACGGAAGCGGATTCCTGTCGGGCGAACCCGTGACTATTGAAGTCGAACACCTCGAATTAGACGGCGACACTACAGTTGCCAGCACCGAACCTCTTGAGGCAATCGCCAACGAGAATGGTGAATTCGTCGCTGAATGGCTTATTCC
>Ga0315907_10002595_pt1 | contig 22471 bp, 19 predicted proteins | sample LakEriMetagenome_3_FD_203525 | JGI IMG/M metagenome (GOLD analysis project Ga0315907, IMG submission 203525) | Freshwater fungal communities from buoy surface, Lake Erie, Ohio, United States - Buoy 12 MA123 | ecosystem: Environmental > Aquatic > Freshwater > Lake > Lake biofilm | place: USA...
GGTGAAAACATCGAACGTGCACTTAAGAAGTACAAGAAAAAGTTTGAAAAAACAAACGTAATGAAACAACTTCGAGCGCGTAAAGAATTCGAAAAACCATCTATTTCTCGACGTCAAGAAGTAATTCGTGCCGCTTATAAGCAACGTATGCAATCACAACAATTGTAACATTACAACTCATATTTCGTTAAGGGGCTTAGGCCCCTTTTTTATGCTCCAAAAATTCTACGAATACTTGCGCTTTGAAAAGCGTTTTTCTGAACATACCCTCGTCGCGTATACGACGGACTTAGAGCAATTCATCGTATTTTCCGAGGTAACTACCCTGCAAGACATCACTCAATTGAAATCAGTATTCATACGCGGTTGGATTGTTCAACTCATGGAAGAAGGCTACTCTAATAAAAGTGTAAATCGCAAATTGGCGTCACTGCGAACCTTGTTCAAATGGCTAAGGAAAGAAGGTATTAGTGTTGAAAATCCGATGTCGAGAATTCGAGGACCAAAAGTTGAAAAACGACTCCCCTCCTTTGCCAGAGAACAAGAACTGGGATCAGACCGAACGAAGCACCTATTTCATAACGACTTTAATGGCTTACGCGATGAATTAATGCTGGAATTATTTTACCAAACAGGCATTCGTTTAAGCGAACTTATTGGGTTAACCCTACAAGATATTCAATCCAATAGCATCAAGGTATTGGGAAAACGAAATAAAGAGCGGATCATTCCAATTAGTTCCTCCTTACACCATATACTTAACCGCTATATCGCAGCACGAACAGCATATGCCAAATGTAATCGCTTATTGATTCTAGAAAACGGTAAGCCACTTTATCCAGCGTTCGTATATCGAAAAATTCATCAAATGCTTGGCACGCTTACTACCTTAGATAAACGAAGTCCGCATGTATTAAGACACACCTTTGCTACACACATGCTAAATAACGGCGCTGGGCTTGAAACCCTAAAGGCCTTACTTGGACATGCTTCGCTCGCTGCAACGCAAGTATACACGCACAACTCCTTTGCGCAATTGAATCAAATCTATCGGCATGCGCATCCTCGGATGAATAAACACTAGGGGTTTAATTTAGGATTCTTCAAATGCCGCTCTGCATCGCGTTGCGTTTTCTTATCGAGATTTTTTATCATGGCATGCGTAAGATCAATTCCTGTTTGATTTGCAATGCAAATTAAAACAAACATTACATCCGCTAATTCATCTCCTAACTCCTTGTTTTTGTCGGATTCTTTTTCACTTTGCTCACCATATCTTCGAGCCATAATTCGCGCAACCTCACCTACTTCTTCTGTAAGCATTGCCATGTTCGTTAAGGGATCAAAATAGCGAACACCGTTCTCTTGTATCCATTGATCAACTAAGGCTTGTGCTTCATCTATTCTCATATGCTTTCATGTATTGTTTCACATATTTTCCAATAATATCAAATTCTAAATTAACGCGGTCACCTATAGCAATTTGATGAAAGGTTGTATGCTCATACGTATATGGAATAATGCAAACACTGAATTGATTCGGCCGGGCATCGACTACCGTTAGGCTAACGCCATTCACCGTAATGGAACCTTTTTCTACAGTCAATTGATCCCCTTCATAAGTAAAGGTAAATTTCCAACTCCCCTCTTGGTCTTCAATGGCACTGCAAATCCCAACCGTATCAACATGGCCTTGAACAATATGTCCATCAAGCCTGCCGTTGTGCTGCATACTTCGCTCCAAATTGACTAAATCTCCAAGTTTCCAGTCGGCCAGATTTGTCTTCAAAATCGTCTCATGAATAGCAGTAACCTGATATTTAGCAGCAGATGGATTGACATGCACCACGGTCAAACAACAGCCATTATGAGAAACACTTTGATCCACATTAAACGAAGGCGCTAAGGCTGTGCTTAAGGTAAGTGTTATGTTGTTTTGGTGCTTTTCAATCTGAACCACACATCCCATTTCCTCAACAATCCCTGTAAACATGATTTAATTGCTTTGATTAATAAATTTATAGCCAACCCCGCGAATCGAATGGAAATATTTTGGGTGTTTTTGATCTCCTTCAAACATCTTACGAAAAGCCAATACAAAGTTATCAATTGTTCGGGTTGTAGGGTATACATCCTCTCCCCAAACTTTATCTAATATCTCATCTCGAGATAATACCCGGTTTTCATTTTCTACAAAAAGCTTAAGTAGGGTCATTTCTTTTTTAGACAAGGTGTGGATTTCTTGAGTAGTTGTATTCGATACCTCCATGGACTCAAAATCGAGTTCAAATAATCCAAGTTTATAGGAAAGTGTTTGTCTTGGAATTAATACTTGAATTCTAAGCATTAATTCTTCTAAGTTAAATGGCTTGGCCAGATAATCATTAGCTCCGGCTTTCAAACCCTCAATGCGGTCAGAGGTGTTTCCTTTTGCGGATAAAAATAAGATTGGGACGTTGCTAAGGGACCGAATTGCTTTACATAATTCTATTCCGGAATGCCCTGGGAGCATGTTGTCAAGCATAACTAAATCGCAAGAAATCACGTGCTGTAAGTTTGCCATTACATGGTCGCCGTGTATGTATTTTAGGGTGCTATATCCTTCTTTAACTAGGTTAAATAAAATAAACTCCATCAAGATTGGGTCGTCCTCAACGACGCAAATTCTCACCATTTTTTGAACATTAAAAATTGTATATTTGTGAGTGAAATTAAACAAAATCCTTTCTCTATGAAAAAACTTTTACTCGGATTCATAAGCGCATTTGCACTAACCATCTCAATTCAAGCACAGGTTCATGTGTTTTCAAAACAAGTGTTTGGTAAGGAAGTGCCAACAGCACAAGTTGCTGCGCCTAATTTAGTGCAATTACAACAAGAAGATTTTTTACGTGATAAACAAGGACTTCTTTATCGAATTGGTGTGGCTCGAATAGTTAATCTTTCTCCACAAAATGCTGGTATCTGGACTACTCTGGGAAATGGAGACCGTCAATGGAAATTGCGTGTTAGCTCGGAAGGTGCTGAAGCATTAAGCTTCTTATTTCAAACCTTTAAACTATTCGGTAATTCTACCTTAGAAATTAAAAATAATCAAGGGGCTTTACTACACCAAGTTTTAACGGCTAAGGATGTTGAGGAACACTTTATGTTCAATGCTGCATTATGTGCTGGAGATGAAATGGTACTTATTTTGACCGAACCAGCGCATGTGACTCCATCCGAATTGTTCATTGACCGAATCATGTACAACTATCGCTCTACAGGAACCGGTACTGAAGAAAAAATCAATGAATCTGAGGCGTGCGAAGTAAACGTAAACTGTTCTCCGGTTGGTGATAACTGGCAAGATGAAAAACGCGGTGTTGCGCGAATTTATGTGGTTGAAGGGAACCAGGCCGGGTGGTGTACAGGTTCGTTGATAAACAATTTAGCGAATGACTGCAAGCCGTTATTTTTAACTGCATTGCATTGCGGGGTTAATTGTTCTGCGGCAGACTTTAATCAATGGAAGTTTTATTTTCGCTACGAATCTCCGAACTGTACCAATCCTAATACCGCTGGAACCTTAGATGACTATTTCATCAATGGATGTGTAAAGCTTTCAGATTCTGGTGATGGCGGAGGAACGACAGGTTCTGACTTTTTATTAGTGCAATTAGGTACAGCAGCAAATCAAGCAACTACGATTACTACGCTTAAATCAGCCAACTTTAATGCCTATTGGAACGGATGGGATGCAAATAATACGGCAACTACCGGTGGAACAGGAATTCATCACCCAGCAGGTGACATTAAAAAGATTTCTACGTTCAGTGGGAATACAGTTTCAAGCACGTGGGGAAGCACGCCAAATACTCACTGGAGATTGGTTTGGACAGCTAACACAAACGGCCACGGTGTAACGGAAGGAGGTTCTTCGGGTTCACCCATATTTAATAATTCCTCAGGAAGAATTATTGGTACACTTACCGGCGGTGGTTCTTTTTGTAATGCAACGAACCAACCTGATTTTTATGGTAAGGTTTCATACCATTGGATTTCAAACGGGACAACAAACAACCGCCGCCTGAAGCCATTCCTAGACCCCGCAAATACTGGGGCATTAACTCAAAATGGTTCAGCGGATCCTTGCTCATCTCCATCAGTTCCGGTAGCTAATTTTATTGGAACACCAACCACTGTAAATGTTGGGAGCAATGTTACATTTACAGATCAATCAACTGGGGTTCCTACTTCGTGGGCTTGGACCATATCTGGCAGTGGGTGGGTTTATACAAGTGGTACAAATGCAAGCTCACAGAATCCTGTTGTTACCTTTAATACGGTTGGTCAATATACCGTGACACTTGTCGCTACGAATGCAATGGGAAATGATTCCGAAATAAAAACCAACTATATCAATGTTGTGCAGCAAACAGGACCTTGTACACCTTCTATTTCAAATGCTTGTGATGAATTTATCGGAGGCGTGCAATTAAATACCTTAAACAACACCAGTTCATGCACTGCAGGTGGATACGCAGACTATAGCAATTTGTCAACTACCTTGGCGAAGGGAACGGCATATTCAGCAACCATTATTCCAGGAATTACGGGCCAAGCAAATCCTGGCGCGTATACAGATGACGAAATTGCAATTTGGATTGATTACAACAACGATATGGATTTCAATGATGCTGGTGAGCAGGTTGGATATGTACTGGTTGCGACGGGATGGAGCAACGTATTTAATTTCACTGTCCCAATGTCTGCTACTACCGGTGCCTTGAACATGCGTGTTCGTATTTCTTATTCGCCAGATGGAGCTATTGATCCGTGCGCTGTGGCTACTTATGGTGAAACCGAAGATTATACCGTTAATATCACCGCAACATCGGGACTTGAGGGACTTAATGCTAACTTGGTTTCTATTTATCCAAATCCAACGGAAAATAAAGTAACGATTGCATTGGGTGAGTTAGCTAAAGAAACAAATCAAATTGATGTACTTGATATCACAGGTAAAATTGTTCGTCAGCTTTCTCATCTTAATGGATCTGTTGCTGAATTAGAACTAAGCAACCTAGCAAAAGGAATTTACCATGTGGTAATTTCAACGAATCAAGGAACGATTACGAAACAAGTAATTAAACAATAAGTAAGCACTTCAAGTAGTTAAAGCCCCGGAATCCGGGGCTTTTTTTTGTACTTTCGCAGTATGAGGATCGAAGTTACTCATCCCGGATTTCTTACGCTCCTGCCCGATTCCCCAGGGGTCTATAAATACTATGATGCGAAAGAGAAATTACTTTATGTTGGCAAAGCCAAACACTTAAAAAAAAGGGTTTCTAGTTATTTCAACAAAACACACGAGGATGCCAAAACAAGAATTCTTGTAAGGCAAATTCATTCGATTGAATTAATACTGGTTGACTCTGAAATGGATGCCTTGTTACTAGAAAACAACCTCATCAAAGAAAATAAACCACGGTATAACATTCTATTAAAGGATGATAAAACCTATCCATGGATTTGCCTAAAAAAGGAACCCTTCCCACGTGTCTTTATTACGCGAACTAGGTATGCTAATAAAGACGAATATTTTGGTCCCTACCCCAAAGGGAAAATTCACAAGCAACTTTTAGATATTATACATGAACTATATCCGATTCGTTCCTGTTCGTTGGATTTATCTGAACAAGCCATCGAACGAAAGCAGTATAAAGTCTGTTTAGAATATCATTTGAAACGCTGTGATGGTCCATGCATTAATTCTGCTCTTAATGAACTATACGAGGGGTATATCGCAGAAATCCGCTTACTCCTAAAGGGAAAGACCTTTACTTTGATTCAAGCGCTTAAACGGCAAATGAATGAACATGTAAGCAAGCTCGAGTTTGAACAAGCGCATCTGATGAAATCCAAACTTGAAGCACTCGAAGGGTACCATGCTAAATCGGTCATGGTAAATAATCCCAAAATCAACTGCGATGTATTAACCCTATCTCAAGAAGATCACCTAGTTTTATATAATTACCTGTGGGTTCGGGAAGGACGTGTTGATTTTTCTGTGTCTGACCAGGTCAATTTACCGATCAATGAATCATTAGATGACCTAGCGAAGATTATTTGGCATCAGCTACATATGGGTTTCAATAGCCAAGAACATGAAATTATAAGCAATGTAGATATCACCAATGACCTGCCAGGATTTCATTTTAGTAAACCCTTACGAGGGGAAAAATCAGATCTTATTGCATTCTCAATTAAAAATATAAAACATCGCACCAATCAAACGGAAGCACCGAAAAATGTGGTTAACGTAACGGATCGCATTGCACACTTGCAAGAAGGCTTGCGCCTACCCGTTGCGCCAACGCACATTGAGTGTTTCGATAATTCTAACTTTCAAGGAACAAATGCTGTGGCTGCTTGCGTAGTTTTTAAAAACGGGCTACCCTCCAATTCAGAATATCGACATTTTAACATCAAAACAGTTATAGGACCGGATGATTTCGCTTCTATGAAAGAAATCGTACATCGGCGATATAAACGCGTTTTAGATGAAAACCGCAGCTTACCCGACCTAATTGTTATTGATGGCGGGAAAGGGCAGCTTTCGGCCGCATTAGAGGCCCTTGAAATATTAAATCTCAGAGGTAAAGTTTCAGTAATTGGCTTAGCAAAGAAACTTGAAGAGGTGTTTTTCCCGGGGGATACATATCCCATACTTTTAGATCGAAACAATCCTGGGTTATTATTGCTGCAACACATCCGAAATGAAGCACATCGATTCGGAATTACACATCACCGCAATAAACGAAGCAACGCTTTTTTAACGTCTGAATTCAATCAAATTCCTGGAATTGGAGAGAAATCTCGTCAAAAAATACAAGCACATTTCGCCAGCTTGAAACTATTTAAAAAGGCAAGCCCCGAAGAACAAGACGCTAAACTTGGAAAACCCTTAGCAAATAAACTGAGGTCTTATCTTAAGGATTAGTGCTTAATGAATGGAAGGGTTGTCTTTCCGCTATTTCCTTGCATCAATAAGGTATATTTCCCAGCAGCCAGTTCCTTGGTGTCCATCATGATTAAATTCTGACCAACATTTGACTGAATTCGATGCGCTTGAATCAGTTTTCCTGCCATATCCACGATACTCACAGTTAAATCAGATGCCGTTGTGGCTGTATACTCTACAGATAATTCGTCTTGAACCGGATTAGGATACAACGTGATGTTGTTTAAGTTTTGATCTTCATTTACACCCAATACAATGGTATTTGAAGGTGACCCGCTATACAAATTGATATCATCTAAATAAAAGTTGTTTCCACCTTCTCCTTCAAAGCGAAATTTCACACGGAAGTTTTGCTCGAAATAGTTATTAGTTATATTAGTCATGTGAACTGTAGTCCAATCCGCTTGGCTGCTTGGTTTCCATGCAGTTGCTAAAGCAATAGAACTAAGTTGTGAACCTCCCAAGGTTTTTCGTTGCACCCAATTCTCTCCGCAGTCTCCCGTGATAAATACTTTGAGGTATTCGTAATCCGCCGCTAGTTTTTTTCTGTAAGAATAACGGAAACTTAAGGTAACCGTACCATTCGCTGGTACTACTGACAAATCAATCGGCGAGCTAATTAGTTCGTCAATGTTCGATGGTGATTGACCGAAATTAACCAATTTTGCACATTGGTTTCCAGAATAACCTGTCGTGTTTTCAATGGTAAATTCGTTGTTATTCTCTTGATTGATCACTTCCCAATTCATTAGGTTATTCAAGGTGGCATATAATTCAAATCCTTCCCAAAATGGGATGGTAGTAGGGGCCAGTAATACGCGAATGAAGTTGTTTTTGGTCTCGGTGTCATTAGTTCCCCCGTCTGTGGCAGTGAGCGAAACGTTATAGACACCCGGTGAGTTATACACCACGATTGGATTTTGTGATGTTGACGTAGCCGGTGTGCCTCCGCTAAACGTCCAATTCCACCCATTAACTAGATTGTATGAGTCATCGGTAAATTGAAGCGTGTCGCCAACACAAATCGTAGTTCGTGTTGAAGTGAAGTCTGCTTTACACAAATACGGAGCAGTTCCTGCACCAACAGCAGTTAGATTCGCTGCAGAAATCACATTCGCTCTTCCCGTATTGTTGCTCTGTAATGCGGTTCTCATGCGTGTTTTTTGACCTTGAGTAAACATTTTAGAACAATATGAATAATCCATATAGTTTTCTACATTATCCCGGATATCAAATCCCCAATAGGCATTATCCGAATTACACGTATTTGAATTCATCAAACAAGCTTGAACCCCAATACAATTCGGAGTGTCTTGAACATTATCATCCGTTGAACAACTAGAGGCTGTCCCTGGGTTGTTGTTGGGCCCCCACGTATGATCTAAATTTAACCAATGGCCTACTTCGTGCGTCATCGTCCGGCTTGTTCCAACGGAACTCGTACCAATTGAACCCACATAATCATGAAGCACCCAAATACCATTTGTCATTTGCGTTGCAGACCAGCCGGAGGGTTTTGTTGTATACCCAGCTGCTCCGCCAATATCTCCACAAATAAAAACATTAAGATATTTGTTCCCCGGCCAAGTTCCGTTATACACATCGTTTCCAGCAATAATGGCCGCTACTTGATCCCCACCGTCTGCACCATTATAACTCATTGGAGAAAGTGTTCGAGTAATTCCCTTAAAACATTGTCCATTAGGTGCTTTTGTAGCTAACAAAAATTCAACCTCAATATCTGCCGGCATTCCTTGAAATTCAGCATGGACATTGTTCGCATCTTGGTTTAATAAGCGATAATCACGATTCAATAAATCCAAGCAATCGTAAACCTGTTCATCCGAAATGTTTTCTACCCCTCCGTTGTGCAATACGTGAAAAACGACAGGAATTTTATACACCGTAGCTTTTTGAATTGGCTTTTTAGCAAGCTGAATTTCTTCCAAGGAATCCAACATTCGGTGGTATAGGTAATCTGGATTTTGCATCAAGGCCGCCATTTTCTTGTGTTGATGGCAATATTCTACCGCTTCACCTTCTCTGGCATTACTCGGGTCAAAGGTGTTTTTTGTTTTCACTTGAGCATTTATGCTGAATACAAAAAAGGCCACAAATAAGGTGTAAATATGCTTCATGTTTCTGGTTTTTTCCGTGCTAAAATACGATTTTATTCCACCCGTTCAAACGTTCAAGAAGGATTAAAGTTCATTTAACTATCTTTACCTTATGAAATCAAAAACTTCCAAAGAATCTACTTCAATAACAACCTATGTTGTGCTTCCAAACGACACAAACCCCTTGGGGAATTTATTTGGCGGGCAGTTATTAGCCTGGATGGATGTGATTGCAAGTGTTTCCGCACACCGTCATTGCAAACGCGTTGTGGTAACTGCGTCTGTTAATAATGTTTCCTTCAAGAAACCTATTCCTCAATCTTCTATTGTGACGCTTGAAGCAAACGTATCACGTGCGTTTAGCAGCAGCATGGAAGTTTTTGTGGATGTCTTTGTTGAAGATCAGGTGACTGGTGTAAGAGAGAAATGCAATCAAGCCATTTACACCTTTGTAGCGGTAGATCAAAACGGTGGTCCAATTCAAGTTCCAGAACTTGTTCCAGAAACCGACGAAGAAATTGAACGATTTCATGGGGCCATGCGACGAAGGGAATTGAATTTAATTCTTGCAGGGAAAATGAAGCCTTCGGAAGCAGTTGAAATTAAAAAACTCTTTTTAGATGATGCGTTATAAATTTTTAGTTCTTTTTGCGATATGCAGCACTGTACTTTTTGGCCAATCCCTGTCTGGAAATTGGTATGGCACCTTAGATGTAATGGGTCAAAAACTCCCAATCGTTTTGCACCTTTCTGATAGTACGGGAATTTGGAAAGGCACCCTGGACAGCCCCAAACAAAATGCCTTTGGGATTCCAATCAGTACCATTGAAGTTAAAGGAAAAAATTTGGCGTTTACCATCGATAAATTACATGCCTCTTATCAAGGAAGCCTATCAGACGCCTTAGTAATTGCAGGTGATTTCAAGCAAGGTGCATTCAAAGCTGCGCTCGATTTTAATCAACAAGAAATTCCACAGCAAGAAACAAAAAAACTACAAGACCCTAAAGAGCCGGTTCCCTATTTACAAGATGAAGTAACCATATATAACCCAACAGGCGATTTTAATTTAAGTGGTACACTGACTCATCCAGAACATACCAAACCCGTAAAAGTAGCCTGTGTGATCTTAATTACCGGAAGTGGCCCGCAGGACCGAAACGAAGAAATTCTGGGGCATCGCCCGTTCCTGGTTTTGGCAGATCGATTGACACTTTCGGGGTATGGGGTCTTGCGCATGGACGACCGTGGAACTGGCAAATCTGAAGGGGTGTTTAACGGCGCTACATCCAAAGACTTTGTTACAGATATCGAATCTGCCATCGCGTTTGTAAAGACCTTATCCTATATCGATACTCAAAAAATAATCTTAATGGGACATAGTGAAGGAGGGATGATCGCTAATATGGTGGCAGCAAAACATCCTGAAGTTTATGGGGTTATCTCTCTCGCCGGCCCTGGGGTATTAGGTTCAACCCTTTTAAAAGAACAGCAGTTATTAATCTCAAAAGCAATGGGTGCATCGGAGAAAGAATTAAAAAAATTTGAATCATTTTCCAACTCATTTTATCCGCTATTAACTTTAGATTCTATGCAACTTGTTAAGCAAAAAGCGGAGTCGTTTCTTACGCAGTTTGCCAAAGGAATTAAGAGAAAAGCGCTTCGTGAAAGTGGGGCAAAAGATCGATCAACATGGGTCAAAATGAACTCAGATGCTTACATAAATCCGTGGATGATTTATTTCTTGAACTATAACCCAATGGCCGACCTCAAGCAACTTGATTGTCATTATTTAGCCCTAAATGGAACCACCGACCTACAAGTGCCCTCTAAAATGAATTTAGAAGCGATCGCCACCTACTGCAATCCGAGTGCTGGAAAAATCAAAGAAATCAAAGCGCTTGACGGATTAAATCACATGTTCCAACCTTCCGCCACAGGAAATCCTAACGAATATGGGTCAAATGAAATTACCTTTGATAGCACAGCAATTCAAGAAATTCTTACTTTTCTTGATAAAATAACGCAGTAATTTGTTCGGAAATCTCTACCGTCTGTTGTTTGAGCATACAATCAAAATGCCCTTTAGGACAGGTGTTGTGTCCTATCTTGGAGCACGGCCGACAAGATAAATCGCGCACTTGTGCATGAAAAACCGGCGTTGATTGGTAAGGGTACATACCGAAATCCGGAACGGTATTCCCCCAAATACACACCATCGGTTTTTCATAAAAAGCTGCCAAATGCATCAACCCCGTATCATTTGTTACCACAACCTTAGCCTTCGATAAAACCAATGCGGCTTCAGCAAGGCTCGTTTTTCCAACCAGTGAAATGAGCGAAGGGAAATGCGCTTGCAGAGAGTTGGCTAATGTATTTTCCTTTTCGCCTCCCAACAGTACAATCGGCATTTCAAGGCGTTCGATGGTTTCGATTAACTTACTTAATGGGTATTGTTTGGTCGAGAAGGTGGCACCAAGTACCCAAGCCACATAATTTGAGGGTAATGACTCAACCACAAGATTTGCGTTGTTTAGACCTAGGGTAACTGAGGTAGGATTGACTTTGGCGGCTTGAGCATAACGTTCCACTAAATGAACCTTGGGTAAGGTATTCCATTTCAAGGAAGTTAATAACCACTTTTGGAAATTCAATTTACGAAACCGATTCCATGACCCCTTCAACATAAGTACTTGAAGTAGAAAGGTCCTTAAATTATTGTGTAAATCAATGACTAAGTCATAACCTTCACTTCTTAATTGCGTGGCAGTTTGAACGAGCGATTCTTGCAAAAAGCGATGTTGGACCTTGCTGGATAATAACTCCAGTACGGGTTTATTACTCGGTTTGGTTAAGAAATGAATTTCGGACCCTGGATATTTATGCTGCAAGGCCTCTACGACTGGGAATGTCAGTAAAATATCTCCAATAGCGCTAAACCGAATTACTAATATCTTCACCCTTTAAACATCAATTCAACAATTACTCCACGTCCTTTTTCACTGGATATACTCCCCTTAATACCGGCCATATCCATGCGGTGTTTCATGTTTTGCATTCCTAAGCCTTCACTCATTCTATCCGTATCAAAGCCAATTCCATTATCTACCACCTTTAAATTTATTTTCGAACCCTTTATTGGATGGATTTCTATGGTGATTTGAGATGCTTTTGAATGCTTTAATGCATTGTTTAATACTTCTTGAACTATTCGATACAAATTGAATCGATCTACATTTACGAAGCTCTCTTCATTAATTTGATCATCAATACTTAAGGTAAGCGTCATTTTACCCGTAGCATTGATTCGGTGAGCAAAACGTTCTAAGGCATTTAAAAATCCTTTTTCAAGCGCTGGAGGCAATAAATTATAGGCCATCTCACGCAATTCTTGAATCGACCCTTGCAATAACTGCTTAATTTGGCCCAAGGCACCCGCTTCCGCAGGCACTGGGGTTATATTCTGAAGCAATAAGTTTAACAGCACTAACTGCTGACCAATTCCGTCATGAAGTTCCCTTGCAATTTTCTTTTTCTCTCCTTCTTCTGCTTGTGCAATGATGTCATACTTACGCTGTTCAAAAAGTAACTCATCCGTTTTATCAACAACCAAGGCAATATACGCTTCTTTGTCCTCGGTTAACTGATTCAAAATGATTTGAGTAGAAATCTCTTGCTCAGTTAACGTACGTTGCTTGTAATACCCCATCCATCGTGGACTATTATCTTCAGCCGATAAATTCTGATCCGAAATAATGAACTCATTCAGGGACTTACCTACGATTTCATTAGCAGTTGATGCATCAAACAAGGTAAGCGCCGCTTGATTACAAAATAAAATTTCATACGAACTCACCGATAATTTCAACATCGGTAGGGGCGAATTGTAAAAAAGGTCTTTATATTTTTTTTCTGATTCGGTAAGTTGAACTTGGAATGTTCGACGAAGTATCCCGTATTTAATGGTCTTATCTAGTACTCCCGCGTTAATTTCATTTTTAAGCAAATAATCTTGTGCTCCTTTTGCTACAATTTCCAAGGATAGCGCGCGGTTATCCATACCAGATAGCACGATAATCGTTGCCTCATCAAAAATTGATTGAATACGATCATACGTCGCAATACCTGAAGAATCACGAATGTTCAAATCTAAGAGAATAACATCCGGTGTAAACTCTTCTTTGACCTCCATTGCCTGGGCTATGGCATCTATAGACACGATGTCGTACGAACTATAACCCAATAGAACTAGGCGCTCTTGAAGCAGGCTCGCAAAAGAAAGATCATCTTCTACGATTAAAATATTTACATTTTCCATTCCCCTAAATTCTGAATAAAGACGCGATCTTTATCCGTAACTGCTTCTAAGTTATGAAGAAATTCGTTGCGATCTTCCTCCGGAATACAGTCCACGGGGAAGGTGAGTTGAAGCGACTGAATGTAATCAAAAAATAAGGTTTGTTGCGATAAACTCACTTTTCGTAATCCCGAAAAATATAATACAATCACTTCCCTGTCAGCAACAATAATGGCTTTTTTACTCAAGCCTACACCAAAACGAGGCAGACCTATAATCAAGAAGAGTAGATTGTCAATTGCTGAGACTAAGAACACTACCGAACAAAGGATGGCATCTTTTGAAAGGACATAAAGCGCAATACCCACTGCGGTTAATATTCCTGCCTCTAATAGCGTGTAGACGATAACCCGGTTTCTGCGTTCATTACTTACCTTAGCATGAAATACAAAGCGATCGGTTTGTCGGATGGTAAAGAGCGCAACCCACCTGCGAATGCTGCGATTAGCCGCAAGAATAGCCATCAATAAGGCCAAGCCTCCAAACATGTAATCTTTGTAAGGTAAATTTGCGCCAGAAGTTCGAATAAATTCAAGGGGGAAATCAAATCCCACAAAAATGGCTAAAGCCAAGGCAGGAAAAAATAAAACCAATAAAAATGAATTGGTGAGTCTATTCATTTGGCAGTTGTTTCAACCTCGTTTTTAATTTTGACACTTGTTGCTGAATGTCCTTGATTTTTTTGTCAACCTCAGCGCGCAAGGAGTCTGCCCCTTTAGAGCGTGCAAAAAATGATACGTTGGTTTCCATTCGATTGGCTTCCTGTTCTAAGCGCTCAATCTGCTTGCGGATGTCAAACCGTTCCTTTTGTAGCAATTTCGAACGTTCAGGTGAGGCTTGAATGCTGTCCAATTTTGCAGTAAAAGCCATTTCCTCTTTTTCCTTTGCACTCACTGCCAACGACCCGTATCGCGCATCAAGTGCTCCTTTATATGCGGCATACACTTCATCCTTCTTGGCATGAGGCACCTGACCTATTTCTGAAAATTCAGCCGCCAGACTTCGTAACGATTTTAAGGCTTCTGAACGGTCAGAGGTATCTAACTCCTGAATTCTTTGTACTAATTCTAATTTTAAGATTAGGTTCTGCTCACGGTCTTTTTCCGCGGACTGATTTGCTTCATCTCGGGAATTAAAAAAGGCATCACATGCTCCTCTAAATTCTGCCCATAAGCGGTTTTCAGCCTTTCCCGTATTTCCGATTGCTTTCCAATCTTTTTGATAACCGATGATTTTGTGCGAGCTGGTCTTCCAATCGGTAGAGTCTTTCAGTGCATTCACCGCATCAATCAATGCTTTTTTCTTTTCAATAAGCCCGGAATAAGCTTCGTGCTGTGCTTTACTGTATGATTTCTTCAATTCGAAAAAGCCGTCACAAGCCGCCCGAAACGCTTTCCAAACCTCATCGTTTTCTTTTCTTGATCCAGGGCCTATTTTTTTATATGATTCCTGTACCGCCTTCAGTTGTTCAACAAGTTTGTCCCAATCTTTGTTGGATTTAGCTTCGCCTGCTGAAGTGTGTAAACCAAGGATTTCTTCTACCAAGGCACGTTTTGCTGCGATATTCTGTACATATACCTGGCGTTGCGCCTCATAATGTACATTGATCTTTTCATAAATCTGACGAACGGTTTCCCAATATTTTGGTTTAATTAATTCCCATTCCTCATTTTGAACAGGGCCGATGTCTTCCCATTCATCCTGTAACACGCGTAACTGTTGCTCCACCGATTTGATATCTTCTTCCTCATTACGGAGTTGTTGCAGCTTGTGAAGAACCTTTTGTTTTAATTGTAAATTCCGCTTATAATCATGGTCTTTTATTTCGCGATAAATTCGCATGGTATAAAAGAAAATCTCTAATAAACGTGCATATTCTTTTTGAATTCCATCCCGCTGATCCCTGGGAATATCTCCGATTTTTTTCCATGTTTCATGGATGTTCTTATACGATTGAAAGGCTGAAGCAATGTGCTCTTCCGACTCGATAATGCGCTTCAATTCATCTAATAATCCTTTTTTTAATTTCAGATTTTCACGTTCTAAGGTATCTTTCAAAGAGATTTGTTGTTTACGCTTCTCTTGAATCGCTTTATAGCGTGTGATGAATTCATTTTTGATTTCGGTAAAGTCAATGGAGTCAATCGATTCTCCTTTTTCTGCAGCATCGAGCACGGCGATTTGTTGAACCCGCTCTGCTTCCATTAAGTGATCTTCGAAACTAATCTTCACCTCGTTAATTTCTCTACCTATCGCGATTAAATCGTCTTGAGATTCAAAGGCTATTAATTGTTCCAATAAAAGACGTAGTTGTTCCATGCTTACGCTAATTCAAATTGAGAAAGGGTGTAAAATTCTTTGATGCGTTCATCAAGTTCATTCTTCGTTAATTCTTCCAAGCGCTGTGTACCAAACTTCTCAACACAAAAAGAAGCTAATGCGGAACCTGCGATAACTGCTTTTTTCAACGAATCAAAGGTAACATCCTCTTGTGTAGAAAGGTATCCCATCAAGCCGCCAGCAAAGGTGTCTCCTGCTCCGGTTGGATCAAATACTTCCTCGAGAGGTAATGCCGGCGCGTAAAACACTTCATCCGCACTAAAGAGCAAGGCCCCGTGTTCTCCTTTTTTAATAATTACTAAGCGAGGACCTAAGTTCATAATTCGTTTGGCTGCCGTTTTAAGTGCATATTCCCCGGTTAATTGACGTGCTTCTTCATCGTTTACAATAAGTAGATCCACCAATTTAAGGGTTTTGTGAAGTTCGTCTAATGCGATATCCATCCAGAAATTCATGGTATCCATAGCAATTAATTTAGGCCGAACAGCCATTTGTTCAACCACCTTTCGCTGTACGTCCGGACTTAAATTTCCCAACATTAAGAAGGGTGCATTTCTAAACTCCATGGGAACAACAGGGTTAAAGGTTCCAAGAACGTTTAATTCGGTCACCAAGGTGTCCCGACTATTCATGTCGTTGTGGTATTTACCTGCCCAGAAAAATGTTTTTCCACCCTCAGGTATTTGTATGCCTCGAATATCAATTCCTCTCTTGACCATACCGTCAAGTACATCGGTAGGAAAATCTTCTCCTACGACAGAAACTAAGGCTTGATTTCTATTAAAAAATGAAGCGGCAAGGGATATATATGTCCCTGCTCCTCCTACAATTTTGTCCGATTTTCCAAACGGAGTTTCAATGGCATCAAACGCCACACTTCCCACTGTTAATAATTGCATACAAATCTTTTTACAAAGATAGGAAAGCAAAGTGGGAATGGGAACAGGATTCGCTTAAATTATAAATCAAATTTAATCCCTTGTGCTAAGGGTAAACTATCAGAATAATTGATTGTATTTGTTTGACGGCGCATGTATATTTTCCATGAATCAGAACCAGACTCTCTTCCACCACCTGTTTCTTTTTCACCACCAAACGCTCCTCCGATTTCGGCGCCAGAAGTTCCAATATTTACATTAGCAATACCGCAATCTGAACCCGCTTGTGATAAAAAGGCTTCCGCTTCTTTTAAATCATTAGACATAATCGCAGAAGATAACCCTTGAGGAACACCGTTTTGAATCGCAATCGCTTGGTGTACATCTCCACTATATTTCATTATATATAAAATCGGAGCAAAGGTCTCATGCTGAACAATCGCAAAGTGATTTTCAGCTTCAATGATGCATGGTTTTACATAGCACCCCGTTTCATATCCGGCACCGGAAAGCACACCACCTTCAACCAATACCTTTCCACCTTCTTGAATTGCTTTTGAAATAGCCGCTTCATATGCGGCAGCTGCTGCTGTATCAATTAAAGGTCCAACATGGTTAGATTGATCTAATGGATTACCAATCTTCAATTGACCATAAGCATTTCGTAACGCTTCTTTTACTTTATCATATACAGATTCATGAATAATCAACCTTCGGGTAGATGTACAGCGCTGACCTGCGGTACCTACCGCACCAAACACCGCACCAGGAACCACCATTTTCAAATCCGCAGTTGGAGTAATGATAATTGCATTGTTTCCTCCTAACTCCAATAAAGAACGTCCTAGCCTAGCGCCCACAGCTGCACCCACGGATTTACCCATACGGGTAGAACCTGTAGCTGAAACTAATGGAACACGGACATCCTCAGCCATCAACTTGCCAATTTCTGGACCGCCAATCACCAAAGAAGAAACCCCATCCGGAACATTATTCGCTTTGAACACTTGATTGGTGATGTATTGACATGCTAACGCAGTAATCGGTGTTTTCTCAGATGGTTTCCATACACAAACGTCACCGCAAACCCAAGCTAAGGCAGCATTCCAACTCCAAACAGCTACTGGAAAATTAAATGCAGAAATTATTCCTACAACACCTAAGGGATGATATTGCTCATACATCCGATGACCTGGACGCTCAGAATGCATGGTAAGCCCGTATAACTGGCGAGATAATCCAACAGCGAAATCACAGATGTCAATCATTTCTTGTACTTCACCAAGTCCTTCTTGTAAGGACTTACCCATTTCATAAGAAACCAAAATACCTAAAGCTTCCTTATGAACGCGTAATTGATCTCCTAATTGACGAACAATTTCTCCTCGTTTAGGGGCCGGTACCAAACGCCAAGAGGTAAATGCTTCATGAGATTTTTGAATAATGTGATCATATTCAGCTGGAGTTACGGGAGTTACGGAAGCGATTGTTGCACCATCAACTGGAGATACAGAAACAATCGTTTGCGCATCAGAGCCAAGGGATTCTAAACCTATGTACCCACCAGGGTTTGTCGCTTTAATTTCAAATTGGGCTAAAATTTCGTGGATTTGCATGAATTTAATTTTTTACAAAGATAACGGAGTAGTTTAGATAAGTCGTCAACCTAAATCACAAAGCAAAAAAAAACCGCCGAAGCGGTTTAATTACGTTACTATGCTTCTTCATCCTCATCTGGGTCAGCATCAGAACCTTTAACAGCTCCTCTCGCCATTTTCACAGCAACAACAACTGCATTCGCAGGATCTAAAATTTTAACACCAGGAATCTCAATGTTTGAAACTCGGAATGAATGACCAATTCGCATTGGAGAGATATCGATTTTGATTTCTTCAGGTAATGCAGATGGTAAGCCTTGGCAACGCATGTGTCGGAACACTTGCATCAATTTACCTCCGGCCATTACACCGCGAGAAGAACCTGTTAAACGAACCGGTAATTTTACACGTACTTCTTTGGTGTCGTTTAACTCCAAGAAATCCACGTGTTGAACCGTATCCTTAGTAGGATGCTGTTGTAATTCACGAATAATTGCTTTGGTCTTTTTCCCATTTACATCCAATTCAATTTGATATACATCTGGAGAAAAAACTAATTTCTCAAGTGGTACTCGCTTTACTGCAAAATGCGTTTGTTCGCCTTGGCCATAAAGCACGCAAGGAACTAATCCTTCATTTCGAAGCGCTTTAGCATCCTTTTTCCCTACGTTCGCTCGAAGCGAACCGCTCAACTGTGCTGTTTTCATTTATTATTTATTTAAGGTATTACAAAATGTGAACTAATTGATTCATTGTTAACCATTCGCTTAATTACATCAGCAAATAAATGGTCAACTGAAACTACTTTTATTTTTCCCGATGCTTGACGCAAGGGAACAGTATCCGTTACAATAAGTTCGGTTAAATGCGATTTTTCTATGCGCTCATAGGCTGGTCCAGATAACACAGCATGGGTACAAAATGCACGTACTGTTTCAGCTCCGCGTTCAATTAACAAATCTGCTGCGGTAGTGAGTGTCCCTGCTGTATCACACATGTCATCAATAATAATAACATCCTTTCCTTCTACCTCACCAATCACTGTCATTTCAGCAATTTCATTTGCTTTCTTTCGGTTTTTATGACATAATGCTAGCCCGCAATTGAGCATCTTAGCATATGAATTCGCGCGCTTTGCCCCTCCTGCATCAGGCGCTGCAACTACTAAATTATCCAAATTCAATTTCTGAATTTCAGGAATAAATATGGTTGAACCGAACAAGTGATCAACAGGTACTTCAAAAAACCCTTGAATTTGATCCGCGTGTAAATCCATAGTCATGATTCGATCTGCCCCGGCTGCCATTAGCATATTGGCTACTAATTTTGCCCCTATTGCTACTCTTGGCTGATCTTTTCTGTCTTGTCTTGCAAATCCAAAATAAGGAATGACCGCAATAATTTTACGTGCGGAAGCACGACGAGCAGCATCCATTAAAAGCAGCAACTCAAACAAATTATCTTGTGGCGGAACGGTTGATTGAATGATGAAAACATCCTGTCCTCGCACTGTTTCTTCAAAACTTGGCTGGAATTCACCATCGCTAAACGTGGTAACTTTTACATCCCCCAATTCAGCACCATAACATGCGGCAATATTCGCACCTAAGGTTTGTGTGGCTCTTCCTGCAAAAATTTTAACACCCATAATCTTATGTTTGAGGGAGGCAAAGTTAAGACAATTAATCGGTTGAACAAAATACTTAACTGCTTCAATTTGTTTATTTTTAAGCCATGTCTAAAGAAGTTTTCACCCTAAAACAAGTTGCCCAATCGATTCGTAAAACGCTTGAATCTAGGTATGAACGTACGTATTGGGTTAAGGCTGAAATCTACAAGATGAACCTGTTCCCGAGTGGTCATGCGTTTCCTGAGCTCGTGCAGCGTACAGATGGTAAAATCGTTGCTAACCTGAGTGGGGTGATATGGAAAACCAATTATGGCCGAATTTCAAAGCAATTCGAGGCCACTGTAAAAGAACCATTTAGTGAAGGGAAAGAGGTGCTAATGTTGGTGAAAATCACGTTCAGTGAAGTGTATGGGCTAAGCCTTCACATAACGGATATTGACCCGAGCTACTCCCTTGGTGCGCTGCATAAGTTAAAACTTGAAACGATTGATGCCTTAAATAAACTTGGTATTCTTCAAAAAAATCAATCACTAAGTTTATCCTTACCGAAACGAATTGCTGTTATCTCCGCCGAGTCAAGCAAAGGACTGTCGGATTTCATGCAGGTATTGTCAGCATCTCAATCACAAATTGGAATCTCCACCTTTCTTTTTAATGCCACGGTACAAGGAGATCAAGCCGTTGAATCCATTCTACAGGCTTTTAACAAAATCGAACGGGTACGACAATATTTTGATGCAGTAGTCATTGTTAGAGGTGGTGGTGCAGAAGTTGGGATGTCATGCTACGATGATTTCAAGCTTTGTAAACGAATTGCGGAATTCCCATTGCCTGTTTTGTGCGGTATTGGTCACTCTACCAACTTAACCGTTGCAGAAATGGTGGCGTACTCACATGCCATTACACCGTCCGTATTAGCTTCTGACTTATTACAAGAATTCGAACTTAAACTTAATGAACTTCTTGCTATATGTACTAATCTGAACCTAGTTCAATCCAAACTTCTTACGAACATAAAAAACACTTTTAACCAAACTGTTTCTAAAATTAACGGGGTTACCAAGTGGCGTTTTGAACGCATCAACAACCAGTTGAATACTATTGAACAGCGCAGCATTCAAGAAGCAAAACAAATCTTATCATTTCATAAACAGTATATTTCGTCCAGTCCAATTGCCATTCAAACGCTTGTGAAAAAATCACATCAAATTGAACACCACCGAAGAACCATGCTTCAGCAACAACTCACTTTTACCATGAATCGGATGGTTGATAAAAATGGAACTATGATTGAATCTCTTGAGAAGCAAGTGCAATTAATGAGTCCTTCGGCGGTTTTAGCCCGAGGTTTTTCGATCGCTCGAAGCAATGGAAAGGCCGTGCTGAGTAAAACCGAGTTACACCCTGGGACCATGATTCAAATTGAACTGAGCGATGGAACCGCTGAGGCCGAAGTAAAATCAACCTAGGTTTTACCTACCTTTGTGTTATGGACGAAACCTTTGGTAAGGAACATCGGATTTTTTTAAAAAAGGAAATTGACCATGTATTTACCATGAAAGAGAAAGTGCATGTGTTTCCTTTTTTGTCGCACATTTCTATAGAACCTTCCGATAACCCAAGTTTTGCCGTATTAATCACAGTGCCTAAAAAAAGAATAAAAAAGGCGCACGATCGAAATCGAATAAAACGATTAATCCGTGAAAGCGTGCGAAAACAAAAAGCGCCATTATTAGCACACGCAACAAGTGAAAATCTTAAAATTCTATTCAGTATCGTTTATCTTTGGGAGGAAATCCCTGAAGATGACCTCATCGAACAAAAAATTAAAAAATTAATATCTCGTATATGCGAACTTTCCTAAACCGTAACCTTCTCATCTGCATACTTCTTCTTTCCTTCGAGCACTATGGACAGTCAGAATCCTTTGAAGAGCTTAAAAGTTTGGAATTAATGGACCAGATCTATGAGCACCTAGATATGTATTTTGTAGATGAAGTTGCACACGGAAAATTATCGAAAACAGCGATCGATGCTATGCTCAAAGAATTGGATCCGTATACCGTATATTATCACGAGGCCAATATTGAAGACTATCGATTAATGACCACTGGACAATATGGAGGAATCGGGGCGTTAATTGGAACTATAGATAATGAAATTTACATTACGGATCCCTATGAAGGAAATCCGGCACAAAAAGCGGGATTGCAAGCTGGAGATAAAATTTTACGCATCGATAAAAAGTCGTTTACGGGCAAAACGGTGGAAGAAGCTTCTAATGCATTAAAAGGACCTAAGGGAACCAACGTAAGTTTGGAGGTGGAGCGTAATGGAAAAACAATGATTGTTGATGTCTTGCGCGATGAAATAAAAATCCCAGACATACCCTACGCTGGGATGCTATCAGAAAAAACAGGCTATGTTTCCTTAAGCAGTTTTACACAAACGGCTGGGGAAGAAGTTAAAAAGAATATCCAAGAGCTTCAATCGAAAGGCATGACTAACATGATACTAGACCTTAGGGGAAATGGCGGGGGTCTATTG
>Ga0315907_10002596_pt1 | contig 22469 bp, 48 predicted proteins | sample LakEriMetagenome_3_FD_203525 | JGI IMG/M metagenome (GOLD analysis project Ga0315907, IMG submission 203525) | Freshwater fungal communities from buoy surface, Lake Erie, Ohio, United States - Buoy 12 MA123 | ecosystem: Environmental > Aquatic > Freshwater > Lake > Lake biofilm | place: USA...
GTCACTCCGTTAAATACGACAGTGGTTGTAAGTGGAATTCTATAAGACATGTCGTCTCCGCCTGGAGTTACTGTCTCAGTAACAACTGGCGCTGGTTCAGGTGTGGAGGTAGTTAATGCTGGAGTCTGTGTGGGAGATGTTGTTGTACTTGTTTGCGTTTCTGTCTGGGTGGATTGTTGGTTGGATCCAGACTCGGGAGCCGTTGTTACGGAAGGTGAAGGCTCTGGAGTCGGTGTTGAACTTGGACTCGGTTCAGAAGATGGAGCGGATTCTGATGTTGGAAGAGGAGTTGCGCTGGTCGAAGGCGAAGGTTCAGGCGCAGCAGTCGGACTTGGATCGGATGCAGAAGAAGTTGTTGGTTGGGGGGATGGAGGCGCCTCAGTGGAATATGTCGTATTGGAAGATTGAGGGTCCGAAGTTGCAGCAGAAGGTTCTGCAGTTGGAGTCGGAGTTGGAGTCGCTTCGCTCGAAGACTCTGTGGAAGGAGTAGGTGATGGAGCAGGCGCTGTGGTTTCTGTTTGGTTTGGGGTTGGGGTTGGCTCTGGACTTTGTGTTGGTGAAGGTGATGCTTCGACCGGTGCTGGAGAGGTTGAAGGCTCTGGAGTCGGAGAAGTAGATGGCTCTGGATTTTGTGTGGTCTGCTGGCTTGTTTCTGATGTGGTTGTTGACGCTTCCCCTTCAGCGTAAGCAGGGGAAATCACAAGAAGAACATAAATAAGGCAGAAACCTGCAACGAAGTAAAGTTTATTTATTAAACCAGATAGTGCTGCGAATGTACGCAGTATTGGCATATGCCAATCAGTTTACTAAATTAAAACGTTATCTGGATCGTAAACTTCCATTGATGTATTAAACAAAGAAGTTTTAAATTCTTTTGCGTGATGACCGCAAAACATTAATTCACCATTTAAAAATGTAGCTACAACTTTTGCTGCAGCACTGCACTTATCACATCTATCTTCTGCTGTTAACTTTCGATCAACAGTAGTTATCATGATTACCTGTTCTTTAAGTAGTTATCGGCTGCTAAATCAAACTTGTGTGAGGCTATAGCGTGCTCTTTAGCTGCTTTAGCCCAACCAGAGAACAATCCTCCCTGACTGATTACATTATCAAAGTCTTTTGTATCAGGGCAACCTGGGCAACTGTGATCGTCAAACTGACCTTTTGCTGGTTTCATTACTCGCTCCTAACCTCTAGTCGTTTGGTTTCGCATTCAAAGCATAGCCAACTAACTTCTTTTTTATCAACAGGTAAGTGTTTAAAAGGAGCAGGTCCTTGAGCACATTGATCACAGATACGAGATGCTGTATCGCTCACTTCTCGTTCTCCTTCTTTCCTGCACGGCGTTTGTTCTCTTTGGCAGTGTTCTTGCTTCTAGATAGCACTCTTAAATTACCTTTAGAGTCATTATTGTGGTTATTGTCTTTGTGGTCAACAGTTTTGTTCTTGTCGCCAATTTTGCCGTTTTTAGACTCGTAATCTGCACGTGCTTTATTCTTAGAGGTAGTAACCCACTTGCCGTCTACTTTCTTCTTATAGACGTAAATAGGACGACCGCCATTAGCTTTAGATCCTTTATAAGGACCAAACTTTTTAGTTTCAGCCATTTCTCTTCACCCTTGGATATGGTTCTAATCTTGCTTTAATAGTTCCATCTTTACGCAAGCGAACAATCCAGCCATCTTTAATTTGGGTTTTATTGAAGCCATGATGTTTCTTAAATGAGCCAGAACTCATATGCTCCACCACCCTTCATATTTAGCGTTTGGGTTCGCTTCTTTCCACTCTCTCATGAGCTTGTGCTGTAAGTCCCAGTCTATCCTATGAGTATATTTTCCACATAGGGGACAGGTGTCAACACCCATGTCTTTGTAGACATGTTCACACATTAGCAATCCCAGGCGCGAAGTGATTTATTAATGCGACTGTTTGGATCACGAGCAGTTTTGGCAGATGTATTCTGCTTCTTCATGCCTTCCATACGGGCGCAAAAAGATTTGCGTCTAGCAGCTGACTTAGGGCTTTTCTTTGCTTGTTCGCGCTTGACGGGTGGCTTAAGATCGCTTCCCGGATTTGCACGTTCATAAGACTTACGTCCTTTTTCATTTAGACCGCCTTTTTGATTTTTTCCTTCTTTGCGGGTCCATGCAGCAGTTTTAGTAGCCATTAGATATACCTGTCCCTGTCTATATCCGCTTCAGCGGGTTTTAAGTCTAACTTAGGATTGTTTTCCATTGATCTACGAATTCTGTTTTCTTTGCTACCGTACACGGGAGCGTTATTAGGGGCCTCTTCCATCAACCCTCTAAACTGTTGAGATCCCGGAGTATTAAGTTGTCGTTGGGCCCAATCTTGGTCAATCTTGTCAGCAACCTTCGGATCAACCTTAGCAACCTTGTTTTCTGACATATGTTTTAATATTTCAGAAGCTGCATCTGGATGATAGTTCATTTTTACAGCCCTAGACGTCAAAGCCTTTTTTGCGGAATGGTCTTGCTTTCCAGTAGCCATTTGACTTAAGGTGCGCCCTTTGTACATGGAAACTTTTTTCTGTCTAGGCATTATCGTCCCAACATATCTGTAGCTTGTTCAGAGACTTGATAGCGACCGAATGATGGACGTACACCGCCATAGATTCCGCCTTGAATAGAACGTGTTCCATAGAACTCTTTCGCCCGAGACGACCCTGTACGTACACCTTCACCAAATGCACGTTCTTCACGTGTGCGTCCTAGTGCAGGATCTTTAATCTTCTTTTTCATACTTCTTCACAACTCCTGCATGTTGTGGTCCCCACATGCGCTCGCCGGGTTGAGTCTGTTCTTCTTTCTTTGCTTTGTAATCTGCCATTGAGATTACTTTGCCAAATTGAGTCTTGTTAGGTTCCATTACTTGCTCTTCTTTAATGCACGTTGTGCGTTAGAACGCTTATTAGGATTCCATTGTGCCCATTGGATCATCTTCTGACGCTTCTTTTCTTTCTCAGCATCACTCTTTGCTCCACCCTTGCCTGTTACAGGACGGGCCTTTTGCCATTTGCCAACTTGTGCATCTCTTGCCTTAGTACCGGAACGAGTATTAGTTGTGGTTGCTACGAAATCTGGACTATTAGGATCAGTCTCAGCAAGAGCTTTCTTTGCATTTGCTTTGCGATTTGGATTGGCCATGGCCCACTGACGCCAGGTTTCACCTGTGCCTGTTTTAGGGGAAGAGTTCTTCCAGTCAGAATTATCTACGCGGTCAGATTTCTTAGGCATGGAATAAGTTTACTTATCTAAAGGGGCGTCGTATGCCTTAATAGCTGCTATGAGATTTTGACGTATCTCAATAAAGCGCTCTGGGTGGTGGTTTATGAAATGCTCAACCACAGACTTGACGCTTTTAGGAGGAGGCAGACAGCCGTTATTAAAGTCCCTATGGATGAGTCTTTGTAGATCGCCTACTTCATCATCCCGGTCTTCTTGCTCCATAAGCCATACCATGAACATGGCATATAGGGTAAGTCAGCAAGGGGCTGAATTTGGTCTAAATCTTTTCGCATTCTGTGCGGATGTAGTCACGCAACTCAAATATTAATTCATCTGCTTCCATAGTGTCTTCATAGCCTTGTTCTTCAAGGTATTCGAAGAAATCACGAGATCCAACAAGGATAGGTAACTCTCCGAGATCCGGATGCCAGATAACACCAATAATGTCATCTCTTTCAACAATAAACGGCTCTTTCATTAATAACCTCCAAGGCATTGATCTGAATGCGTATGTATCCAGCGGGACTCATTGTACGCTTCCTTATTCGGAGCATATAACCAGAATCCACAAGCGCCACATTGACCACTCCACTCTTCCGCAAAGAAGTCGTACTCCATAAGCTTGTATCGCATGGGGGCCGACTCTACTCCCTAGGCTACTGTGTGACAAATTGAGGTGTTACCTACATTTGAGACCTGGCCCCCCTTTGTGATTTTGGCCACATTTAACCCTGGGGGGGTCAGCTTTGTGAGATGCGCCACATTATTACAAACCTACTTCCGCTAACTCAGCGTGTCTGCCATAGTTCAACCATCAACACCGACCGAGTGTTGGTAAAGGGGCAACAAATGGCAATCACAGCAGAAAACGCAAAGCGCATGATGTTAATCACCTCAAGCGCAAACCTCAGCGACGAGGACTTCCCGTTCTTTCGCAATCACATCACATCATTCAGCGAGTGGCTGGTATCCGAGGCAATCAACGACCTAGTGCGACTAGGTGTAGATAAAGACCTTGCTTCCTCAATGCTCAACACCATCTCCCACATCTCAAGCATGGCGGGCGCAACCAATCTCTTTGATTACGGCGTGAGTGCCACAATCTTTGAGGAAAACGGACTTCGTGATGCGTAGTCCTACTTACTATCGAATTCGAACACTTGTTCGGGTCTTATTCTGGACATCATTAGTCATAGGTATCTATTACCTAGCCACTCACATCAACTGGGTTGGCGATGGATACTGCTGGGGAACAATCACCGAGTGCTTCTTCGAGGAGGGGAAATGACAGACGGCGAGATGATTGACCAAATCATGGAATGGATCAACACGGACGGCGAACAGCTATCTGATGAAGATGTCATGAACAACATTAGGGAAATGCTCAAACAATAGAGTTGCCCCACAACAGCGGAGCGCCTGCCAATCGGTGGGCGCTTCGTCTTGCTCGGCGAAATGTTTGTGTTGGTCAGCCCACCCACCCTGACTCAACCCTAAAGGGAATAGGGGGGAGAGAAGCTCGAACAGATGTTCGGCCAGGAATGTGATGTAGATAACAACAAAGCCTATTCCGCTAACTGTGAGAAAGTGAGAAGGTTCTCCTATCGGTGAAACAGAAGTAGCCGATAAGAAAGAAGGGGCAAAGATGACCAAAGTCATCACTTACGGCTCAGCAGTAGAAGCGATAGACGCTCTCATGCTGGAGCATGTAAATAACGCACCACTATCAGCAGACCTCGCTGAAGTTGTGGCGTTCGCAGTAAATAACGACCTACAAGTTCGGGATTATATTCTCGGATTACTACCTGATGTTCTAACGGCACAAGGAGCGATTAGTTTCGTATCCGACCTGTTGCCACTCGTAGCGGAAGCCGACCGAGTTCCGTTCTACTCCGTATTATCCGCCTTCTACTCTGAAGCAGGGGATAACGACCTCGCCCACGCTTCACTATTCACAGCGCAGAGTCTAAATCCTGATTACTCTCTCGCTAAGTTGCTCTCTCGGGTTCTTGCCTCGGGTATGCCAATGGATTTCGCAAGCATGCGTGCGGAACTTCATCCGAAGGTTGTCGAAACCCTTACGGAGAATAGGGAACTGGTCATTTCCTAGAACTCACGCCGACCCCCACTCGCAAGGGTGGGGGGTTCGGTGGATCGCGCCGGCCGCAGCTCGCGCAAATGTTTGTGTTGAGACCCGCCCACCCTAGTCTCTGACTTACTTCGTAAGGGAGTTGTTGAGAGAGTTCGTGTGGCGCACATCACATCAAACCTACTTACGCTAACTAACGAGATAAGCAAAACTAAGAGTGTTGGTGAAGGTCATCAACGGAAGGGGCAGTAATGAAAGTAAAAGTGCCTGTAAATCTGGTAATCGCTGGTCTGGAACGCAGAGTAGCAGAAAACCGAGAGGTATCAGCACGCAACCAAATCGTTCGTGATAAATACGAGCAAGACAAAAAATCATGGGCAGAAGCGGTTGGCAAACTACCACTAGAAATAGATGATGTTAGTTATTCCACATGGCGAAACTCAGTATCTATTTCTTACAAAGTTCCAAACGGAACACGCATACCTGATGAACCACGACTTGGCGATTTAGAAAGCGAGTTGGGTAGCCATGAGGTTGATGAAATCGCTAATGCTGTTCGTATCTTAGGCATGAGCGAAGATGAGTATGTATCAGCAAGCACCATGAAGGAAATCGGAAGGTATCTCTAATGGGGTTGGACATGTATCTAGGCGCTCGCTCTACAAATAGCGAGTATCAAGAGTTGGGTTATTGGCGCAAGGCTAACGCTGTTCATGGTTGGTTCGTTCGTGAGTGCGCTAATGGATTAGATGAGTGCCAAGAGATTTTTGTATCTCGTGAGCAACTTCTAAAACTCCGTTCGGATTGTAATAATGCTCTCGCAAACCGAGAGAACGCAGTTCCGAATAATGAGGACAATGTAGTTATCAAGCAACCTGTTGGTAGCGGTCAAGACCTTGCTCAGTTCATCATGGAGAACATGAAAGCCGAGCAACAAAAGATTGGCACTACTCTGGTGAGTGATGACCCACTTCAGCCAACGGCTGGTTTCTTCTTCGGCTCAACCGAGAAAGATGAGTGGTATTACAACGACCTGATGGAAACCATTGACATCATAGATAAGGCGCTCGCCTTAGGTGATGATTGGCAAGTTATCTACCAAGCAAGTTGGTAGGTTGCCCCAAGCGAGTTGCCCCCGAAAGGGGGCGCTCGTTTTTTAGGGAACGCCAAACCCGAAGCCACTTGTTTGTGTTGGCTCCCACCCACCCTGAGCCTGATCCCTAAAGGGATAGGGAAAGAGAGCTCGTGTGATGTGGATCACTACAAAGCCTATTGTGCTAACTAGTGCTAGGCATTAGATTGGGTCTAGTTAGGAGATACCTAACGGAAGGGGCAGACATGATGCTAATGGCGACATGTGTAGAGTGCGAGAGGGTGTTCAACCTTCTTGATGAGAATGATGCGAATGAGGTGGCATATGGACACGATTGTGAGTCCTGAGTCTCAAAAGTTTTACTCTAAGTATTATGGCGATTTAGTGGGCGCCACGATTCTTAGTTATGACGGGATGGTAGAGGATGAGTTTGGAATGTATCCATTCCCTACATTTACTGTCCGGTTCAAGGATGGGCAGAAAGGTCAGATTCAGATCTATGCTGATGAGGAGGGTAATGGTGGCGGGTTCATCTCCGGATTAGCCTTGCCATAGTAGATTTCGAGGTAGGTGCGTCAAAGCGGTTTATTTCCTTTCTTGCTCCCGCCAAGCGCATTCATGATCCGCCACACTTCTCGGGGAGATGTAGCTGCGTGCCTACCTATTCCACAGCTGAGGCCGCCGGCCGCGGGGAAAGTTTGTGTTGGCCCACCCGCCCCGTTAAGGGAGTTGTTGTTATTCAGCTGTGATTCAAATCACAAGAGAAACTTTACAAACCTACTACCACGAAAGAGATATACATGAGAAGGTTCACCTACCTAGTCAGGGCGACTAGAGAAAGAAGGGGTTATGGGTTATTACATTGACCTAGTAGATGCAGAGTGGGAGATAACTGAATCTCCTGAATCTCTTGCAACTATTAGAGAGATGCCAACTAAATACCATGCTATTAAGCGTGGTGGCTCATCCAATGGCGAGAAGTGGTTCTCCTGGATGAATGATACTGATATCGAAACCGCGGAGACTGTAGAGAGTGTCTTCAATCAACTCGGATTCGAGACTGAAAAAGTAGACGGCGGGTTCAAACTTGCTTACTACAATAGCAAAACTGGTCAAGAAGATTTATTTTTGGCGGTTATGGCTCCCTTTACCAAGGATGGTTCATACATTGAATGGCGAGGTGAGGACGGCGCGTTATGGAAGTTTGAAATCCACAACGGTCGCATGTTTCGCTCCGAGTCTGAGATTATCTGGACCAACTCCCAACCGTATTCTTACTGGCACTATGATTTAGAGCCAGCAACAATGCAAGGACGTCAGATTAATATTGACCCACTTGCTCCCGCTGATGAGTTAGCGCAAGCGCTCAAAACTGCTAAAGAATGGGATGATGCGGACCAGGCATACTATGCCAAACTCCGTGCTGAACGTGAAGAGGCAGAGAAAGCCAACGCGTGAGAACTTTGCACGTATGTTGCTCGCACATACAGCATGAGAACTATTGCCCATGCTGTATGAGCGAGTGCGAAGCAGAGAAGGATTCTGGAATGCAAGGTCCTTACTGCAAGTGCAACAGATGTAGCAGCTAAGGCTGCTGATGATCCAAGCTATGCCCCGCTAGGATCCAAACGAGCTCGGCCGCTGCCCCGGCCGGGCATCGTTTTTTTAGGGCGCCAAATCTTATTTCCCGAATGCCTAATGTTTGTGTTGGCCCGCCCTCCCCATTTATATACTAGGGAATATTCATATATTCATTCAGCTGCTGAAGAGAGCTGCAGTCATGTGATGTAAATCACTACAGACCTACTTACGCTAAAAGAGAGATGGACCTATGGTTCAGTCACTGGTTACAGATAGTAACTAAGTGAAGGGATAGAGAATGCGTACTCTGAGAGAGATAGCGCTGGAGATAGATTGGGAATGCCGGGGTAAGTCTTGGTATCCATATGCAGAAGCATATGTCACTCCCATGATGTCACTCGATACCATGCAAGACCGGTACTTCGAGGATTCAGCAGAATCAATAGTCTCCTATGCACTGGCTAATCTCCAGTCATGGAGAGGAGACAATGCCCGTCGAATTAAGGCGGAACTCAATGCAATGCTCAAGTCAGCAAGGAAGGTGAATGCATGACAGCTGAGACATACAATCCGCATCAGCTAGTAACGTTGCGGGATATCAATGACGGGGCCGAAAGCTTCGTCATCCATAAAGCTACAGACCTCGAGTGGAAGCTCGAGACAGCTAAGCTCAATCGCCGGGAGCTGGATACAGCTCAAGCTAAGATTGGAGCTATCACTTCGGAGATGACCAGTGAAAGCTGGTATCACTCGAATACAGATAAAGATGAAGTACTAAGTAAGCTCGAAGAGATTCTGGGCGTCAACCCTACAGCTACGATCAGCATCACAGCTACGATCGAGGTGTTCATTACAGCTGAGGTGCCGCTGAAAGAGCTCGACAGCTTCGATTCAGATTCACTGATCCACGACTCGATCACGATAGATGCGAGCGCTTGGGGATCAGAAGTCAATGTAGATGACTGGAATCTACAAAGCTCAGATTGGGAGGAACAGAGCTAACTCAGAGACAACGCACCCCGGGCCAGCTTCGCGGCGGCTCGGGGCTCGCGTTGTTTGTGTCGGCCCACCCACCCCATAGGGAATATATATAAGCTGCGGGCTCGGCCTGGTGTGAGATAGATCACTGCAAACCTACTTACACGTAGAGGGAGAGTCATATACCTTAAGCAATGAAGAGAGGGGTCTCATGAAACTTAAACGGTCCAAAGATCGTAAAGTGGCTAATAGTCTTACTCCTAATGGGAAGACTGCAAGAATTGCTAATTCTTTCGGTTTACCCGCGGGGAGAGAGTACAGCTGCCCGGCGCAGACTTCAATTTGCGCTCGCATATGTTATGCCGGCAAGCTGGAGAAAATCTATCCAACAGTGCGTACTAACCTTATGCACAATTGGGAGATGCTTAAAGATGCAGATCATGACACGATGGAGAGTCTACTCGATGAGATGATTGTGGAATTCAAGGCGGAATGTGACAAGTGGTCCGCGCCTAAAGAATTTCGCATTCACTGGGACGGGGACTTCTTCTCCTCAGATTATGCATTCGCATGGAAGCATGTGATCATGAACCATCCGGACGTTCGCTTCTGGGTCTACACACGTGTAGAGTCTGCAGCTTATATGCTCCGGAACCTAGAGAATCTCACTTTATACTTCTCCACTGATAAAGAGAATCTCGAAAGCGCTCAACGCCTACAGCGTGAAGGCGTGTTACTGGCAGGATTACACGATACTTTCGATCAAGCCAAGGATATGCTCCTGGCGCTAGGCGAGAGATCTGCAAAGTGTCCCGAGCAACGCAAGCAAATTCCCCTGGAAGGCGCCTGCATTGCATGCAAGATTTGCGTCAAGGGCACTAACAATATAACGTTCAGCATTACTAAGAGATAGGGATCAATATGGGATACACAACAGCGTTAGACTTAGCCGGCCAAATTCACCTGGATCAAGGCCTGGCCCATCACTTAACCGGCAATCATTATCCGCCGGTACCGTTAACGATGGTCGATCCATGCAAAGCTGCAATCGATGCGTACCTGGATGAAGACTACGACCGGGAGATAGAGCTACCGGATCCAATTACGTATAAGGGCCGCACTACAGCGCCGGCACGGGCGATAGTAGATCAGCATCACTTGCACCCATTCGTAGAATCACTGCAAGAATAATAGAGTTGCTCCCCTAGGTACTACCCTTCCACCTAGGGTCGAGCACGGAGAAGCCGCGTTGTTTCAGGTCAGCGCGGCTTTCTTCTTTTTAAAAGGGAAATGCCTACTCCCAAAAGCCAAATGTTTGTGTTGACCCTCCCACCCCTCATCCCTTCGGGATAGGGTGCGGCCGAAAAGTCAAGTAGCTTTGCTGTGATATTGCTCACACAGTGAGAGAGAGGCTCGGCCAGGCCGCCTATTCCAGTTAGTTTCACGTGAAACAAGCGATCTTCGAAGAAGAGAGCATGAATAAGAGAGATAGCTATTGGCAGAGAGAGCAGAGAGAGAAGAGAGAAGCCAAAAAGAGAGATAAGAGAGATAGCCGACATTAAATGTCGACAAATCGACTAGTCGATTAGGCTACTGCATTGACCGGTCATGGCCTCCCCGGCTGTGCAGCCAGCTTTACAGCCTCGATCGGCTGAAACTATCCGATATCACTGCAAGCTAATTGCTACCCAATGGCTGGCAGGGCAAAGAGATGTCAGTCCCTCTCTATATCCTCTCTCTCTGCATGTATAAGCCAATCTATTTGGGGCCGATTTTTCTGTGAGTCAAGTCACAGCAAACCTACTACCCCTAAGACGGCATATACGTAATGATTAGAAAGTAAGGGCAAGAACTCAACGAAAGGTATCAAATGAGTCTCAAATGGGAACTCGATTATCACCAAGGTAAGTACAACGAAGCCAAGGCTAAGGAAAACGAAGCGTTCCACGCAATCCTCAAGATCATCACTGATTTAGGCGGAAAGCGTGAGCACGTAGACAAGGCGATCGGTCTATGGGTAGATGGCACTTTGGCATCCAACGATATGGGATGGCACAGAGCATTTAGGTCTGAGGCTGAGGACAAGATTCAAGAACTTCGCAAGTTAGTCGATATGGATGAAGACGCGGAGTTGTTGAAATGACGGGCAGACAAGTAGTCTGTCCTACCTGCGGTAAAGAATTGGAGGTGAGGTCGGGCATCTTTGCCCACCAAACCCTCGCCCGCCATATGAAGGAGCATGAATGAGCACTGATGATATATCTGTAGGCGATGCAATTATTGTAAAGGCGCTGTTGAACGGCACCTTTACTGATCCCGATGGAAACAAAGCAACATTAACTGTTAAGGGTTTTGTTGGTGCAAATATCATTGCAGCTCGTGTGGCGTTGCTCACGCAACCACGCCCACTATCTGAAAGTGATATCACTGAGATTGTTAAGTTTCTCAAGGATGCAGAGACTGCATTGAACATGCTTGAGGACAAGGAACAAGAATGAAAGCGGTGTCGTTATTCGCCGGGGTCGGAGGTTTCGATCTTGCATTAGAACGTGCGGGTGTACCTGTTGTTGCATCTGTAGAGATTGATAAGCATGCACGTGGTGTACTGCAACAACAATTTCCTAACACAACATTATTGGAGGATGTAAAAAATGTCACAGGCGATCAACTTAGAGAACTCGGATTCGAAGGTTCTGACGGAATTATTGTCGGAGGCTTCCCGTGTCAAGACCTCAGCGTTGCTGGTAAGCGAGCAGGTCTTGCTGGAGGTAGAAGCGGACTCTTCTGGGAAATCTGTCGCATCCTCGACGAAACGAAAACGAAATGGTTCGTCCTCGAAAACGTCCCCGGTCTTTTGTCATCTAACGAAGGACGAGATATGGGAACCGTCATCCAAGCGTTGGTTGAGCGCGGGTATGGGGTCGCATACAGGATTCTTGACGCTCAATACTTTGGAGTCGCCCAAAGAAGACGTCGTATCTTCATTGTCGGATGTCTTGGAGACAACGGGCGAGCACCTGCAGAAGTACTTGCTCTCATCGAAGGCATGCGAGGGTATTCTGAGGCGATCAACCAAAAAGGGAAAACAACTTCCTCCCTTGCTTCACTCAGCTTTGGAGAACATGACTAATGTGGTTCATAAAGAGTAGGCGTGCAAAGGACGTGGAAGATTATGAAACTTGGGTTGATGCGGAGGTTACTCCTACATTGAACGCATTCGATAACAATGGCGATACACGATCAACGGTGCTTATCTTCTACACTGGTACCTTTGGTGAAGTACGAGTACAGGGAGATGTGATTAATACGTTGCCGGCAAAGATGGGAACGGGTGGTAATAACACTCCTATGATGGCATTCCCTATCCAGGGAACAATCATCGGTCGCAGTGATACTGCTGGACCACAAGGCAAAGGATTTGGTGATTCTACTGATCCTATGTACACAATAGATACCGTTGGTGGTAATGCGGTTGCAACTCCTGCAATGGTGCGACGTTTAACTCCGTTAGAATGTGAGCGCCTACAAGGGTTTCCCGATAACTGGACTGCATCACAGTCTGATTCACAACGATATAAACAAATGGGCAATGCGGTAGCAGTACCGGTTGTTCAATGGATAATAGATAGGTTGGTTGACGTTGAAACAAGATTTAATGCAAATGCTTAAGTCTCAAGTAAAAGACATGTATGGAAAGCACGGCTTAAAAGCTGTGGATGAGTATTTAGATCAAAACTACAAGTTAATACCTTGGGAGCAATGCTACGAGTGCGACAAGATTACGCCCCGTGATCCACGCACACTAAAGTGTTTCTTTGAGGAGGATCATGAGTTCTAAATGGGACTATGCTTTTTACGATCGTAACTCACAGCCTTGCACTTTAAAGGAATGGAGCGAAGAATTCGGTAGTCCATATGCATTCAAGAAGGATGTGTTTGTAAAAGATTATCGAGTATTAACCAAGTGGACCGGAGTTGATATGCCGGAATACGATTGGTTGCAAAAGAATCAATTCAGTTCTAAGAACTGGAAACCAAACTCTAAGCCATCACCGTTTGTTTCATACGTATGGAATGCTGACGGGGAAATCGTAGAGTCAAAGCGTTATCAAACTATTGAACGTGCATACAAAGGTCATGCTGAATTAGTTCAGCGCTTTGCTAAGGAAGACCTTGGTGTGTATCATGTGCCTGTAGTCCTACAAGATATGGAGGAAACAAATGGCGAAGAAAAAGATTAAAGTCTTTAAAGTTTCGCTTACAAACAACTTTGAAAAAGGTGGCGGTTGGCTGTGCCACGTTCGTTGTTATGATGAACGTGATCAGTACGAAGCATCTTTTACAGATGTAATTGGTCAGTCAGACTATTCTGCTTGGAAAAACCCTTCAGCAGCTAAGCGTCACGCTAAAGCTATGGCTCAGAAATGGACCACCAAGAAAAGCGTAAAGATGATTGCTGGTACAACTACCGATTCAAAGGGCAAGCCTGCAACATTTCATGGCGAGTTTACTTTTAAAGTCGACGCCTAAATAGAATAACCCCCAGCATTAAGCATCGGCTGTGACCGACATGCTGGGGGCTTTTCTTTAGTACGACAATATTTCTGGCAGTACTTCTTTACCTATAATTCTGTGCTTTCTTCTGTACTCATCTCTTTGATCTGTCGTAGTGCCCGCCCATATTCCTTGAACTTTATTCTCTATTGCGTATTTAAAACATTCATCTTGAACTGGGCAGTTTTTACATATTCTCTTCACATGACCCAACTGTTGATAATGCATTCCTTCATCAGGAAAGAACAATTCAGTGTCAAGTCCTAAACATGAAGGGGTGCCACTAAAGCGCATTACTCTCCGGTTTCACTGTTCTTAATGAAGCAATTTTATCTGGTCTAAATCCAGACCAATGATTGTTATTGCTGACCACAACCGGAGTGTATTTATACCCCATAGAAACTACTAGATCATAAGCATCTTTGTTTTCAGTTATGTCAACAGTATTAAATTCAATACCGTATTTGTTTAAATACTTTTTAGTTGCATCGCATTGTGGGCAATCTGGTTTTGTATATACCGTAGTGCTCATTGATTCTCCTTAATTAATTTGATCTCACATGCATCAGTTGTGCAGTATGCCTCACCAATCGCATCGGCTGCAAGTCCTGCGTATACTCCGCTGAAATCTATGGGGAATAATTTCATCGTTGCATCTTCATATTCTTTTTCAGTAATCTGGGTGTACGGCATCTGCGGATAGGTCTCGTTCCCCATCGGTAAGAAGGAAACGGTTTTGAGCTGTCCGTCGAACATGTGAAGCGCTGTACCTACAGCTGACTTCTCCGTATCTTTGTTAAAGGATACTGTCACTGAAACAGAATTGTCGGACCAATAGTATTGAGCGGTCGAAGCAAGGTGCATCTTTTCATAAATTGATACGTCTTTCTCCGAGCGTTTAGCATTAGATTTAATAGGGAAGAACACCACAGAGGTTGTCTTTGGTGATTCTGATGCCTTCTCTACCCGATAGTTAGCCATCTTAAATAACGGCAACATCGGATCTTCATTGCTAAATCTAATAGCGCGGAGGAAGTATTCACCTCCTGGTGTCCAGTGAACTCCTGGTGATTCACCTGCAAGTATTGAAACTGTTCCTGATGGCTTAACTGTTGTCATCTTGATTGACTCACGGGTACATAGCCACTCTGAATATGTAACGTCGTATTGCTTTACGACTTCATATCCTGCATCCATCCATTCACGTAATGCCGGCATGCCTTTGGTATCTGCAAAGTTAGCTACGCCTGAAATAGATGTTCCAATACGGCGATTGCGTTGCATGATTGCATTGGTTTCTTCCCAGTGGGTAGGCAACAGGGTTACAGTCTTGGCATATAAATACGCAAACTTAAGTGTGCGCTTGAAATCTTCAAGGCTGTCATGACGATTTAAATAAGTTTCTACAAGTGTGCACATTTCATATGACTCAAGGCTCTGTTCAGCACATGGGTTATACCCAGCTACACGCCAGTCTTTGTTATTAACACCATCTTTGATACGCCCATACTTACGGCTCATGTCCATCCATACAACACCTGGCTCACCGTTTAACGCAATACCATCTACGATCTTGTTTAAGTCCATACCAACGGTTGCGTCAATGGAGTTATTGCTCATCCATGCCCAGCCTGGATTCTTAGGATCATAGGAGTTGCGCTCCGGAAATACTTCAGCGTTCTTTAGGTTAAGGAAGTTCTCGTCATCCGCTCTACCAATTAAAAGCTCAGCAGAACGACGTACGTTGCCGCTTACAACACAAACCCCGATTAGGTTTCCAAGATCGGCTATATCAGTGCGAGTTAACTTCTCTCCAGCCCTACCCGTAAACAGTTTACGAATATGGTTGTGAAGTTTTTCTAACGGCTCGTGCCCGGCCGCTGTTCCCCCAAAAGTTTTGATTGGCGTACCTGCTGGGCGGACCTCTTTGTAATCAAATAGTGGAGCCTTCTGATCTGGTCGGAGGTAGGAATTGATGAGGAGTGTGACGGAATCAACCCATCCTTCTCTGGTGTCTGGGACGACATGAGTGTCTCCTTCCTGTGGTTCGTAGATTTGGAATTCTTTGTCTGCGCCTTTATCGTCAAAACCAACTCCAACGCCAAGCATCGATGCTTCCATTAGAAATGCGAATGGTCTTGCGGGGTCTATTTTAGTCATTGATGTGGTTGAAACGAATGCACAGTTCTGCAAAGCTGCAGAGTTTTTTTGCTCGTTTACCAGTGGGGTTCCCATAACCCACAACCCACGTCCGGGTGGAGTCCACTTCAAATGAAACAGGCGATCAAAGGCTTCTTTGGCTGATGCCTGAGCTCGTGCATCATTCCATGGGAGTCGGTTGGATTTGCAGTGGTCTTTTTGTAATGAATACATGCCATTGATTACTCGCTCACAAACGTCTACCCAAGTTTCCTTTGTCCCGTCCTCTTTGAGTCTTGAGTAAGTTCGTAGGAATGTGATCTCTCCTACTGAGTTTCCGGCTGCATCTTTATAGCCCCAAGGGACCTGCTTCTCCTTGTAGGTGGACACGAACTCGTCCGCTAGTCGAAAACTTAATGACATATATAAATCCTTTCCCCTAATGGTGAACTTGTTATTCTACTTATCGACCTGCCTTAGTTCAGCAAGTCTTCGAAACCGTTTTATGCTTGTATCGTTTCATGCTCTAGAAATAGAACATATACGATATGTTTACTCTTCGATTGCGCCCTTAATTATCTGAGTTGTCTGGTCCTCATTGAGTCCTTCATTAGGTAACTCTTTAAGAACTTGAGCCTTCTCCCCAAAAATTTGGGATAGAACTCCGGCAGATCCTTGGCGCTCTACAGTCATCCGAATGAACTCTCTTGAGTCATCCAATTCCTTAGTTGTTTTGATAAGTTTGAATAACCTATCGATCTCTTGCGATACATTGGGGTCAGCGTATCCGCCGTTCATTTCCTCTGCAAATCGCATAAAAGCTACCCTTTGACCCTGCATTTCAATGATTGCATTGATCAAACTCTTAAGTTGTTCTTTAGTCTTAACCTCTACTGGAAGCTTAAAGGCGCAGGTATTTTGAGGTTTAAATGCTGGACAATTTGATGCTACAAAGCATGTATCGCACTGTCGCAAACTACTATCTCTGGTTTGCATAACTGGTACATCTTTAAGTACATCGTTACCTGAATCATCCTTCTCAATAATGGTCTTAACACCAAAACCAAACACTGGAAGATTGGTCATTTCCTCTGGATTTCGCGGTTCAAGTTTCCGCATCTCAACCCCTGACCTATCCGATATTGCGGGTAGGTTTTCCGCAAAGTCTTCACCAGCTGGATCCTCGAAACTATCGTATATGTTCGGATCTTTGGTCATACTCAACCTCGTTTCTAGTTGGTCAAACGACCAAACCGCTAACTTGCATAGTTCTTCAGAATCATCCGCTACGATCTTTTCGAAGCTTAAATTCGCCTTTTCATAAATTGCTTTATGACGAGGCCTGGCCTGTTCTTTCATGCTTTTTGGATACCGGACCAATCTTGTACCGTCCCAAACAATGGTCTCACCTCTAGTCATAGGTGACAGCCAAGACATGGTGCTGGCGGTCTCTACGGGCACCTGACGCAGGTTATCTGGTCGAATGGTCCCCATTGCATGGAGTCTGGTCTCGTGCTTGTTCTTAAGCCCTCTGGCGGTCCTAGAAAGCCATACAGACTCGTCTATGGCTTCGCCTGGTATGGATATATCCAAATACCGTTCTGCCAGTTCCTCAAGCCCAGACTGCCCGCTTTCGGTCCTCCAGACCGGCAAGAACTTGGCTGGTGGAACCTCGCCCCAGACGGTATCTCGTTGATCTCGTATAAAGTCAGGTCCAACTTGATGGTGCGCTATCTCTGTGAAGTAGGTAATTCGGTCTATGTTGTTCATTATGAACTCTTCATAGTCTGCCGCAAACTCTTCAAGGGCTACTCGTTCTAACTCTTGAGTCTTTGGTATGCCGGGGTGAACCAGAATTGCCATATCCTCAGGAAAATAGTTAGCTAACAGGTATGTTTTAGTTTTAGGCAATCCGCGTTTGCTGGCTCTCCAATAGCTAAACCCAACTGCCGTAGCTCCGGCTGATCCAAGCAGTAGCCGATTACTAGGGACCTCAGCCCCTAGGTAAAAAAGTCTCATTTACGAGGATCCTCCAAATACAGATCCTGTTGTTTATCTAACTCTGCCTTTATATCTGACCAGCTTTTCATACCGGTTCTGGTATCTGGTCGGAACTTATGGTCTAGGTATACAGGGTCTAAAAACAGCAATACCCTAAAACCGAACTCTAATAGTTTTTTACTCAGGTCTACATCTGAAGTAACTACATAATCTACTGGACCCTGGGATCTACACCACTCTGCTTGTCTAAAAAGCACATCATCTAAGGCTCCGGGAAGTTTTTGATCAACTATGTTGTCTACTTGCAGAATCTTGTTTTCTCTTAACCAGCGGTCTGCTTTTTCTTTATCCTCACATAAAAGGATTACAGCCATCTTTTCTTTTAGGGTTCGATACAAGGCTAACCCGTCTTTTATGGCTACTCCTTTGTTGGAAAGCACGCCATCTATATACATCAAAACCGCCACAGTTTATGCTCCGTCGACTCTCTGCTACTGCTTGTAGGTAGCTGCTCTCCTAATAAGGGTTGAAACTGAAGGTAACTCTATACCATACGTGGCTGCTGAAAACTCTTTAGCGGACATATCTGATATTTCTTTCATTTTGGCAAGCGCCTGAACAATTCCAGACTCTTTACCAGCCTGCCACCTGAAGTTAGCAAAATCTAAATAGCCTTCCCCAGACTCACTAAACGCATATTTGCGACCTTCATGAATCTCATCGTACAAAGCAGCTCCTTGATCAACAGCCAGTTTAAGTGCTCGCTCTGCGTTTAATCTTGATGCTGGGTTTGTAGCCGTTTGTATTTGTTGCAGTGCTGCTGCATATCTTGCAATTAACTCTGCAACTCTGGTTTTGTCTGACTCTGATTTAGATACCCAATCTCCGCTGTTTGGTGCTTGAACAACTGTTGGCTCTACTACCCAATCATCATTAATTAACGAATAAGCCGCATATGGTTTGATCTTTTTTATATCTGTCTGTACGTTTACATAGAATGTAAGTTCAAAAGTATTTAAAAACTCTGTTGTTTGCGGCCACAATTCTTCACGAAAGTGCTCATTAAACATCTGCGAAATCTCTTTGTCGCTTAATCCCGAATATTTTGTGTTGGCGCGACGGAACCCGTTGTAGTCAACTCCAACTAAGCAATCTAGATCTCCTGGCCATCTTTTAGCTGCCCACTGGTGCGATACGCCGGAACCCGCCAACCATGCGTAAGTCCAATCGTATGGGCTTTGGTATTTGGAGGATAAGTGGTTAAACAATACGGTCAAGACCGCATTTCTAACTGATGGTATTAACTTATTGTTTCTAAATAATCTTGGATCTAAACCTACTTGCGGGGCGCTAAAATACGAAGTCTGTGATGGCTCTATATTTACTGGTGTTGCTTTTGCGGCCAGCGCTTCGTAAAAGTCCATGACTTTATTTTATGCTATTTACGCTGGGTATAGGTGTGTATATCTCCGGCAGTAAAGGCATCCCATTGTTTTGCAATCTCAATTGACTTGCGGATCATCTTCTCTGCTTGTTCGGGGGTCCTACATTTCTCATAACCTTGAGCACACATAGCTCCAAGGGCATAGGACGAACCACTACCGGCTATGTATATGTTTCTTTCTTCTCTGTCCCATGAGTAATCCTCAAATATTGGATATAAAACCCCTTGAATGGAAACGATTAAATTAGAGTCAAAGCTAGCTGTGTCCCCGTCGTCCTTCATATCAAAACCAGAATCAATAAATAACTTTCTTAGTTCTGGTATAAACCTTTTGGTCATAAAAGTGTCTAGGGCCTGTAAAGTTAAAGTTGACTTTGGCTTTGGTGGTTTCCAACCAAATTGGACCAAGTTACCGCCTCTTGATGCTCCGGCTACGGCAATTAAATATCCGTTGTTCTCTACAACCTTTGGTGTTGCTAGTTGCATGACCATGCCGTTGTCTTCAGTTGCACGACTATCGCAACCTATTGCGGTCCAGCCGTTACCTTGAACTGCCACTAATGTGGTCAATTTGGGTCCCCTCTGTCGTTACAGAATCTCTCGCTCCGTCAAAGCATGCCGTATAGCCTCACTAGTTCGCTGGCTATCCGACCTGTTAGCGGACGAAAGTTTGTTGACTATGTGGGTAGCCAAATCCTCATCTGCTAAAAACTCATACATTTCACGGCAACCTGTCTTTACATCGTGCCGTTGGGACTCTCGTTCAATTGTGAAAGCCTGGGACATATCTGTAATCACCAACCAACTGCCGTCCCATTGCTTTGCCAAGATAAAAGCAGTCTCTGTGTCTGCTCTTTCTATTTTTGCAATTTCTTCCATTAGTTATACAAACCTTTTTCTTCATTGTGCTTCTTCATGTTGTATGACTTAACTGGGCAAAAATCACACAAATAAGCTTTAGGAAGTTTGCTTGGATCTAATCCAGCCTCAACTCTTTCTTTGGCTGTGTCAGGAGTTAACATCTTTTTATCTGACTTGTAGTCAGGGCATTGACCTTTTGGTCTGTTATGTTGTCTATAACACTCTAATGCGTCGGCTGAAAAATTGGCTTTAGTGTCGTAAAAGTTAGTTTTAAATACGTCAAGACCTGGTGATCCCTTACGTAATTGATCAACAATTTGTTGTCTTGAGTCTTTATGTTGCCAAATAGCTGTTGGAACATCAAACAACAACCCTTTAGGGCATTTACTTTCTGGGTGACGTTCAACTATTGAAGGCAAAAATGGATTGTTTTTTTGATCGTGACCTAAAGATCCGTCTGGTTTAGTGATTGGATATCTATCGTCATACCAAATTTCTTCCATGGTATTGCAACTAAAACAGGCTAATACAAGGACCTTTGGTACTTCGTCTAAATGCTTGGCGGTTGTTGACATGCGCCAAGACTACCACCTAATCCCGGGGGCGTCGAACGTTCACTGGGTTACCGCCAATAGGCTTGCAACCACCAGTTGTCTCACAAGTTACGTTCTCTGTGTTAGCACGACGGCATCCACCGCTTGGACATGGCGCTTCCATGCCTTTTGGGACTCCGCGAGAACGAGCACGAACCTCATGAAATGCAGTTCTTGCAGCCTCAGCCTTTCCTCGATCTCCTCGAGTAGCGGCTGCAATAAAATCTGCTGAATGCTTTGCCATTTGCTGATGCAATGGGTTATCGCTATCTGCGCCAGGAACACGGCTGTGGATTGGGTTGTTTTTTCCGCCAGGTAGCTCATGCTCACGTGAAATGGCTGCGCCTACTTCTCGGCGTTGCTTGCGACCGGCTTCGTATTTATCCGCTGCTACGTCTGCTGAGTCTTTCTCATCTGCCATGACTATTTACCTCTCAGTTTATTAACAGCGGCCATTCCGCCTTTATCAAAAACTTCTTCTTCGCGCTGATGCGCTAATTGTCTTTCTTTAGCCGCAATAAAGTCATCTGGTGATGCAAGTGCTCCCATGCCAATAGGTGTTGGCCATGGAGCATCTTTAAATTGACCTTTTGCGGGTTTCATTAATTACCTGCTGGGTTTACCTTTGCTGATTCTTCTGAATTAACAAATCCATAATTCATGTATGGGTGTAAACCGGAGCGGTTCTTAACAACAATTTGATCTCCCATACCTGCGGAGACTTCTGTGTTTGGACGGCGCTTGCGGTACTTTCCGTCTGTTGCTCCCTCAAGAAGGGATGCGTTTTCTGAACGTGCTTTACGAACGGTCATGCCATCCGTCCTTTCACTAGTTTTGCGTGGTTACGGCGTGTGCAGTTTGGGCACATTCCGCTCGAATGCAAAACCTCTACAGGGTTCATAGCGATACCGCACTCGATACACGGCTTTGACCCATTGTAATAGGTTTTCTTCAAATCTTGTTGCGTTTCTAGGGATGTATCAACAGTTCCGGCCATTCCCTCGCCGGTGCTATCGGTTAAAAGTCCTGGATCTTTCATTATCAGCTCTTTATCTTTATGGTTTTTTTGTCTTTTTTGGACAGTTCATCTCTAAAAGAACTGTTTCTACGAGCGTCTGCAACTGAAGCTCCATAAGCAGCCGCTGCTCCTGACTTACGCATGTTAACTAGATCAGTGCTTACCTGGTTGTAATGTTCTGGGGTTAAAGCGGTAAAAGCACCATTTCTAGGCTCAATAACCGTTACGTTTTGTGAAAATTTTGTTTTCTTATGCCCAGCTAACGCTGAGGATGAAAACGAATCTACAGTTTCAGGAAGTTCAATTCCTCGGTTTTTAAAACCCATTAAACTTTTAGGGAACTGGTCTTGATTTGGATTCATTATTTCCCCTCAAATGAGTCTTCGATTTGATCTTCTAAAGGCTTAGCGTTTTTACCTTGGCAAGTTGGGCAAGTCTCCATTGAATAATCACTTTTATCTTGTGATACCCAACCAAGATATCCACGACCATAACATTCTGGGCAGGACTTAAAGTCTTTGTTATTACGACCCATCTTAAACGCCCTTTCCTAAAGTGTTGCGACTTGTAGACTCTTGAGTTGTTGGTTCTCCCGAGAAATCGTTTCGTTGTCTTGGGCGACCACTAAGTTCAATGATATCTTCAATACCAAGTTCTTCTTGTACATACCCGTATCTATCTGGGAAAAGTTCGATTTGTGGCAGGTTTGGTCGAACATGTTGCTGTAATTCTTCAGAAGTCATGGTGTAAGCCGCTAAAGACTGACTTACTAAGCGTTCCATGTTGGATGCAAAAGGACCAATGTATGCCTGTGGAGGGTACGCCGCCTCTGTTGGGGCTACCCAAGGTTTACGTGCGTAAACTCCG
>Ga0315907_10002598_pt1 | contig 22444 bp, 21 predicted proteins | sample LakEriMetagenome_3_FD_203525 | JGI IMG/M metagenome (GOLD analysis project Ga0315907, IMG submission 203525) | Freshwater fungal communities from buoy surface, Lake Erie, Ohio, United States - Buoy 12 MA123 | ecosystem: Environmental > Aquatic > Freshwater > Lake > Lake biofilm | place: USA...
GGCCGACCGACGCGCTGATCCGACGCGCCGGCCACCCCTACACCCGCCTGCTCGTCGCCGCCGTGCCCGAGCACCGCGCGGGCGCCCGCCGGGCCCGCATCCGCCTGCCGGGCGACGCCCAGTCGGTCAAGGCCATCCCCGACGGCTGCCGCTTCCATCCGCGCTGCCCGATGGCGGTGGAGATCTGCACCCGCGAGGCCCCGCCGAAGGTCGCCCTGGGACCCGACCGCTGGGCCGCCTGCCATTTCGCCGGCGAGGTGACGGAGGGCGGCATCCGGCACGGGCCCGCCTGAGCGCCCCGTCCCCTCGCGCCCCGGCCCCCCGCCCTCAGACCCCGCCCGCAGCCCCTGCCGTCACCATCGGGGAATCGTCGCGGAAGTGGCAGGCGACGCGGTGGCCGGGGCCGATCTCCAGCGGGGGCGGCACGTCGCGTGCGCAGACGTCCTGCGCCTTGGGGCAGCGGGTGCGGAACACGCAGCCCGACGGCGGGCGGAGCGGGGACGGCAGGTCGCCCGAGAGGACGATGCGCGTCTTCGCCCGCTCCCGGTCCGGGTCCGGGACGGGGACGGCCGAGATGAGGGCCTGGGTATAGGGATGGCGCGGGTTGCGGTAGATCTCGTCCCGCGGCGCGATCTCCATCATCCGGCCGAGGTAGAGCACCATCACCCGGCTGGCGATGTGCCGCACGATCGACAGGTCGTGGCTGATGAAGATCAGCGACAGCCCGAACTGCCGCTGCAGGCGCATCAGCAGGTTCACGATCTGGGCCTGGATGGAGACGTCGAGCGCCGACACCGGCTCGTCGCACACGATCATCCTCGGGTTCAGGATCATCGCGCGGGCGATGCCGATGCGCTGCGCCTGGCCGCCCGAGAACTCGTGCGGATAGCGGTTCACCATCTCGGGCGCCAAGCCCACCTGCCCCATCATCGCCTCGACCCGCGCGCGGCGTTCGGCACGGGACAGGCCGGGCTCGTGGGTCACGATCGGCTCGGCGATGATGTCGCCCACGGTCATCCGCGGGTCGAGCGAGGCGAGCGGGTCCTGGAAGATGATCGTCATCTCCCGCCGCCGCGCCCGCATCGCCGCCTCGCCCAGCGTGGCCAGGTCGTCGCCCAGCCACGCCACCCGCCCCGCCGCGGCCGGCAGCAGGCGCAGCACCGCGCGGCCCAGCGTGGACTTGCCGCACCCGCTCTCCCCCACCACGCCCAGCGTCTCGCCCTGGGCCAGGTCGAAGGAGACGCCGGCGACGGCGCGCAGCACGTCCGGCTTGCGGAACAGCCCGCGCTCGATCGCGAACTCGACCTCGAGGTCGCGGACGGACAGCAGCGGTGCGGCGGTCATCGGGCGGCCTCCGCCAGGGGCACCGGGTCGGCCGCCGGCAGCCGGTCCGGCAGGGTCTCGGCGAAATGGCAGGCCGACCGGCGGTCCCCGCCCAGCGGGCGCAGCGGCGGCGGGTCCGTGCGGCAGACCACCTGCGCGAACGGGCAGCGCGGGGCGTAGGCGCACCCGGGCGGCAGGCGCTGGAGGTTCGGGGGTTGGCCCGCGATGGTGGGAAGCTCGCCCCCGTGGGCGGTGTCCAGCCGCGGCATGGCCGACAGCAGGCCCAGCGTATAGGGGTGGCGCGGCGCGTAGAACAGCTCGCGCACGGACGCGTTCTCCACCACCCGCCCGCCGTACATGACCAGCACCCGGTCCGCGAGGCCGGCGATCACCCCCAGGTCGTGGGTGATCAGCACGATGGAGGTGCCCAGCTCCCGCTTCAGCTCGCCCATCAGGTCGAGGATCTGGGCCTGCACGGTGACGTCCAGCGCGGTCGTCGGCTCGTCCGCGATCAGCAGCGCCGGGCGGCACAGGAGCGACATCGCGATCATCACCCGCTGGCGCATTCCGCCCGAGAATTCGTGCGGGTACATGTCGAGGCGCCGGCGCGCCTCGGGGATGCGCACCAGCTCCAGCATCTCCACCGCGCGGTCGGCCGCGGCGCGGGCCGACAGGCCCTGGTGGCGCTCCAGCACCTCGGTCAGCTGGCGCCGCACGGTCAGGTACGGGTTCAGCGAGGTCATCGGGTCCTGGAAGATCATCGCCATCTGCCGGCCGCGGATGCGGTTCAGCCGGGCCGGCGGAAGGCCCAGGATCTCCGCGCCCCGGAAGGTGACCGAGCCCGTCGCCCGCCCGTTGGCGGCCAGCAGACCCATGATCGTCATGAAGGTCTGGCTCTTGCCCGACCCGCTCTCCCCGACCACGCCCAGGGTCTCGCCGGGGGCGACGTCGAAGCTCACGTCGTTCACCGCGCGCACCTCGCCCTCGGGCGTCGCGAACCCGGTGGTCAGGCCGCGGACGGCGAGCAGCGGCGCGTTCGTCGTCGTGTCCGTCACGGCGCTCACCGGTCCTTCGGGTCGAGCGCGTCGCGCAGCCCGTCGCCGAGGTAGTTGAAGCAGAAGAGGGTGAGCGCCAGGAACGCGGCCGGGAACACCAGCGCCCAGGGTGCCGTCGACATGGACGAGGCGCCGTCGTTGATCAGCACGCCCCACGAGGTCATCGGCTCCTGGATGCCCAGCCCGATGAAGCTGAGGAAACTCTCGAACAAGATCACCTGCGGCACCGTCAGCGTCACGAACACCACCACCGGGCCCAGCAGGTTCGGCACGATGTGGCGGGTGACGATGCGCCAGCCGGGGACGCCCGTCGCCCGCGCCGCCTCGACGAACTCCCGGCTCTTCAGGCTGATCGCCTGCCCCCGGACGATCCGCGCCATGTCGAGCCAGACGACGGCGCCGATCGCGACGAAGATCATCAGGAAATTGCGTTCGAAGAACACGAACAGCAGGATCACGAAGAAGATGAAGGGGACGGAATAGAGGATGTCGACGATGCGCATCATCGCGTCGTCCACCCGGCCGCCGAAATAGCCGGCCACCGCGCCGTAGGTGACGCCGATGACGAGGCTGACCAGCGTGGCCACCACGCCGACCATCAGCGAGATCCGGCCCCCGGCCAGCGTGCGCACGAACAGGTCGCGCCCGTTGCCGTCGGTGCCGAACCAGTGCTGGTTGGCGAAGTCGGGCGGGATCGACACGCGCGACCAGTAGACCCGGGTCATCGAATGCGGGCTGAGCCACGGCCCGACGACGCACACGAGCGCGATCACCAGCAGGAGGGCGAGGCTGATCATCGCCATCTTGTTGCGGGCGAGACGGCGCAGCGCGTCCTGCCACAGCGACCGGCCCCGGGTGCCGGCGGGCGAGCGGGTGGCCAGCGCGGTCATCCGAGGCGGACCTTCGGGTCGAGAACCGCGTACAGCAGGTCGACGATCAGGTTCATGACGATGATGATGACGGCGTAGAAGATGACCACGCCCATCACGAGCGTGTAGTCGCGGTTCAGCGCGCCCTCGACGAAATAGCGCCCGATGCCGGGCAGGCCGAAGATGCGCTCGATCACCACCGACCCGGTGACGATGCCGGCGATCGCTGGACCCAGATAGGAGACGACGGGCAGCATGGCGCCGCGCACCGCGTGGCGGGCCACCACGATCGTCTCGGGCATCCCCTTGGCGCGGGCGGTGCGCACGTGGTTGGACCGCAGCACCTCGATCATGCTGCCGCGGGTCAGCCGCGCGATGTAGGCGATCTGCGGCAGCGCGAGCGCCACGATGGGCAGCACCTTGTTCGCCCAGGCGCCACGGCCCCAGCCGCCGGCGGGCAGCCAGCCGAGCACGACCGCGAACAGCAAGGTGAGCAGCGGCGCCATCACGAAGTTCGGGATCGTGATGCCGGTCATGGCGCCGGCCATGATGGAGTGGTCGAGCCAGGAGTTCTGCCGCAGCGCCGCGACCGTGCCGAGCATCACGCCGATCACCGAGGCGGCCAGGATGGCGATGCCGCCGATCTGCAGCGAGGCCGGAAAGCCCAGCCAGATCAGCTCCGTCACCGTGTAGTCGTTGTACTGGAACGAGGGGCCGAAATCGCCGCGCAGGATGTTCCCCATGTAGCGCAGGTACTGTTCCCACAGCGGCCGGTCGAGGTGATAGGCCGCCATCAGGTTGGCCATGATGGCGGCCGGCAGGTTCTCCTCGGTCGCCAGCGGGCTTCCCGGCACCACGCGCATCAGGAAGAACGACAGCGTGATGATGACGAACAGCGTCGGCACGAACCAGGCCAGACGGAGATAGGTGTAACGGATCATGGCGCGTCCGTGCCCCGCGGTGGACCGGCGGCGAAGGGCGGTCCCGCCGGGACCCCCGGGCCGACGGGCGTCGGCGCGGGCGTGCCCCGGCGGGCCGTGCGGGTCACTTGAAGACCATGTACCGGCTGGGCGCCACGTCCTGCGGGTTGCGCACCCAGCCCGTCAGCGTCGGCCGGATCAGCCGCGCGCGGGTGTAGTGGTAGATCGGGATGATGGGCATGTCCTTGAGCATGACCTGCTCGGCCTGCTCCATCATGTCCTGCCGCCTCTGCGGGTTCGGCTCGCGCATCGCGGCCTCCAGCAGGCGGTCGTACTCGGGGTTCGCCCACTTCGAGGTGTTGGCCTCGCCCGCGTCGCCCTTGAACTTCTCCAGGAAGTAGGAGGCGTCGGGGAAGGTGGCGCCGATCCAGCCGGCGCGCGCCATGCCGAACTCGCCCCGGGCGGTGGAGTCGAGATAGACCTGCCACTCGACGTTCCGCAGCTCGGTCTGCACGACGCCGTTGCCGAACGCCTCCTCCCACATCGAGGCGAGGCCGATGCCGATGCGGCGGTGGGTGTCGTTGGTGTTGAACAGGAACTCGACCTTCAGCGGGTTGCGGGCGGTGAAGCCGGCGTCCGCGATCAGCTTCCTGGCCTCGGCCACGCGGCGCTGCATGGGCCAGTCCTTGAAGTCGGCGACCTGCAGGTCGTACGCCACCGCGCCGTCGTTCGCCCCCGGCGGGACCCAGGAATAGGCCGGGATCTCGCCGCCGCGGGTGATCTGCTCCACGATCGTCTTGCGGTCGATCGCCATCGCCAGGGCGGCACGCACGCGCGGATCGCTGTAGGGCGCCTTCTGGACCTGGAGGGTCAGGTAGTAGGTGCCGAAGTACAGCTCGTTCGAGAAGTGGTCCTTCATCGACTGGGCGAGCGGCTGGATCTGGTCCACCGGCAGCTCATAGGTCCAGTCGAGCTCGCCCGCGCGATAGCGGGTGACCTCCTGCGCGCGGTCGACCGTCGGGAAGTGCATGACGGTCGGGATGCGCACGCCGGCGGCGTCGTGGAAGTTCGCGTTCTTCTCCAGCCGCACATGGCTCTGCGGCACCCACTCGGTCAGCCGGTAGGCGCCGTTGGTGACGAGGTTGCCGGGCCGGGTGAACTGCTGGCCGTGCTGCTGCAGCGTCGGCCGGTGCACGGGGGCGAAGGCGTTGTGCTTGAGCGCGTCGACGATGTACGGGGTCGGCGATTCGAGCCTGACCACCAGCGTCCGTGCATCGGGCGCGGACACGCCCAGCTGGTCGACCGGCTTCTGGCCCTTGGTGATCGCGTCGGCGTTGACGATGGGCTTCGCCAGCCAGGCGAAGCGCGACGCCGTCTGCGGGTCGACGAGGCGGCGGAACGCGAACACGAAGTCCTCGGCCGTCACCGGGTCGGCGTTCGACCACTTGCCGTCCGCCCGCATGCGGAAGGTGAGGGTCAGCCCGTCCCCGCTGAAGGTCCAGCTCTCGGCGGCGCCCGGAACCGTCTTTCCGTCGACGGCGTTGGTCGTCAGCGTCTCGAACAGATCGCGCAGGATGTTGCTCTCCGGCACGCCGGTCGCGCGCTGCGGATCGAGGGTCTGCGGCTCGGCGCCGTTGCCGCGGTTCAGCACCGTCTGCGCGGCCGCGGAGCCGGCGAGGACGGTCGCGAACGTCGCGGCCATCAACGCCCGCGTCAGCCCGCGGCGGAAGATCGTGGTCATGTCTCTCGCTCCCTGGCTTATCGTCACGGCACGGTCCCCCCTGCGGCGAACCGTCACCGTGCTTCTATGGCGATGTCCTAGTGTCGAACGGCATCGCGGGCAAATCGAATCGTCGCGCGACGGCGCTCCGCCCATGACGCATCCGGGAACCCGACCGGCCCCGACGACCTGATCCCGGTCGGCGCGGGGATCCTGACCGAATGCCGCGCGCGCGGTCCTCGGCCGGACGCCGGGCGCCACGCCCCGAATGCCGGTCCCGAATGCCGGTCCCGGACGACGCCCCGCCCGAATGACCGCGCCCGCCATTGCAACCCGCCCGACATGATCGGACACTCGATGTCATGGATCGCGGTCGGCCGGCATCGCCGGCCATCACGGGGCGGACGGATCGGGGGACGGTCGGTTGATCGGCGACATGCGATGACGGCACCCCTCGACGCCCCGCCGGTCGGCCCGGCCGCGCCCCGGGGCCTGTGCACCGACTGCGGCATCTCGCGGACGGACGATCCCAAGGCGTGCGGGCGCGCCTGCCAGTTCATCCGGCCCGATTATCCGGGGATGGAAGCACGGGTCCACGGCCGGGCGCGCGACCCCTCGCGCCCCGACGAGATGCATTTCGGCCCGTTCCGGCGGATGGTCCGCGCCTCGCTGGCACCGCCGCGCCCCGGGGCGCAGTGGACCGGGATCACCACCCGGCTGGGCGAACGCCTGCTGGAGGCGGGGCTGGTCGACGCGGTGCTGACCATGGCGCCCGACCCGGAGGACCGGTGGCGCCCCGTGCCGGTGCTGGTCACGCGGGCCGAGGGGATGGCCCGGGTGCGCGGGATGCGGATGGGCTACGCCCCGCTGCTGGCCCTGCTGAAGCCGGCGCGCGAGCGCGGGTACCGGCGCCTCGCGGTGATCGGCATCCCGTGCCAGGTCTATGCGCTCCGCGCGCTGGAGGCGGAGCTGGGGTTCGAGCGGCTCTACGTCATCGGGACGCCGTGTTCGGACAACACCACGACCGAGAACTTCCACCGCTTCCTGGCGCTCCTTTCGCCCGCGCCGGAAACCATCTCCTACCTGGAGTTCCGCGCCGACTACCATGTGGAGATCCGGTTCGACGACGGGCGGGTGCGGACGGTGCCGTTCCTGCGGCTGCCCATCTCGAAGCTCCCGCCCGACTTCTTCCCCCTGACCTGCCGCACCTGCGTCGACTACACCAACGTCCTGGCCGACATCACGGTCGGCTACATGGGCGGCGAGGGGGAGCAGTGGCTCCTGGTGCGCAACGCGCGGGGGGAGGAGCTGCTGGACCTGCTGGACGGCGAGGTGCGCCTGTCCACGCCCGGCAGCGCCGGCAAGCGGGCCGGCCCGGTCAAGGGCTTCCTCGCCAACGTGGAGCGCGCGGCGGGCGGGCTGCCGTTGCGGGGCATGCCGAACTGGCTCCGGCCGATCGTCGGGTGGCTGATGCCGCGGATCGGGCCACGCGGGCTGGAATTCGCCCGCGCCCGGGTGGAGATGAAGGCGGTGGAGACCGTGCTGCACCTGCGCCGCCAGTTCCCGCGCCGCATGAAGTCCATGGTTCCGCCGCACGTCTGGGCGCTGGTGGCCCCCTACGGCCTGAAGCCGGACGACCGGGACGGAACCGGTGCGGCGGCGGCGGGGCCGCCCCCCGCGCCGCGCCCACGGCAGCCGGAGTGAGGCGTCGAGGGCGCGGGTCGGTGTCCCGATCCAGGGCGGCCGGTCGCGCGGCCGCAGGCGAACGCGAAGACCCGGTCGGTCGGGCGCAGGGGGTCGCGGGGGTCCGCGCGCCCCTCGCCGCATCCCTCATCCGCCGGACCAGCGATCCGCCAGCAGGCGGACCAGCCCCTCGACGTCGAGGTCCCGGCGCAGGAAGGCCTCCACGGTCGCGCCCGCCGTCGCCTGCCACGGGATGAAGCCGGCGAACCGCGGGCGTGTCCACGCCGCCTCCATCGTATGCCGGATCGCCGCGTGTGCGCCGCCGAAGAGCCGGTCGGCGTCGGCTCCCGACCAGGCCTCCGCGCGGCCCGGCTGGCCGTGATGACGCATGACGAGGTCGAGTTGCGCGTCGGCCGACGCCACCATGCGCACGACCGCCGAGGCCGCAGCGACGTCGCGGCACCCGCGCGCGATGCCGAGGCCCGTCCCCCCCAGCACCGTGCCGCGCAGGCGGCCGTCGGGCCCCGGGAAGCCGGCGAAGCGGAGGGGCCGGCGCTGGTCGGTCTCGGCATAGGTCAGGTAGGCGTATGCGGCCGGGCAATAGACGACGTCGTCGTCGCGGACCATCGCGTCGTGCAGGTCGATGGCGTTCATCGCGCGCCCGTCCGGGCGGGACAGGTCCGCGACCGCGCGCAGGAGGCGCGCCGCATGGCGCAGCACGGCCCGGTCGAAGGGCGTGGCCAGCGGGTCGGCGGCGAGCGGCCGGTCGAGGTTGGCGCAGAGCGCCAGGAGCACGAGGACGCCGTGCGGTGCAAGGGTCGCGAGCCCGAGCCACCGGCCCTCGCGACGGAGCCGTTCCCCGAGGCGGACGACGGCGTCCCAGTCGGTGGGCAGGCCATCGCCCTGGATGAGGTCGGGGCGGTACACGGCGCATTGGGTCGCCCCGTCCACCGGAAGCGCCCAGAGGTGGCCGGCATAGCGATAGCTGTCCAGCGACCGCCCGACGAAATCCTCGTCGCGGAGGTCCGCCAGGACCGTGTCGAGCGGGTGCATGAGGCGACAGGCCGCCACCGATCCGCAGAACGGGTGGTCGAAGACGATCAGGTCGTACCGGTCCGCCAGCGCGTCGCCCAGCCCGTGCTCGAACCCGGCGAGGCTCTGCACCTCCCACTCGACCTCGATCGAGAGCCGCTCCCGCGCGGCGCGCGCGATCGCGTCGGTCGGCCCCGTCGCCCGGCGGTGGCCCCAACTCAGGCCCCGCAGCGTCACCCTTCGGCCAGCATCGCCCGCTCCTCCTGTCCCAGTTCGATCCCGAGCCCCGGCCGGTCCGGCGGCACGAGGCACCCGTCGTCCAGCCGCCAGCCGCAGGCCCACAGGCGGTCCCGCAGGCCGTCGTGCATCAGGTGGAACTCCAGCCCGTCGCAGGACCCCGTCCCGGCGCCCAGATGGGCGGCCGCGGCGGTCGCGACGGCGGATCCGGCGCAGTGCAGGCTGATCTTGCGGTGGAACGCCGCCGCCAGCGCGGACAGGTCCCGTCCGCCGGTGATGCCGCCGGCGATCGCGAGGTCGAACTGGAGGTGGCGGACCGCCCCGGCCCGGAGCATGCGGAGCATGAGCGACCGGTCGTCGGACAGCTCGGGCCCGGCCAGCGGAAGGCCGGTCGCGGCGGCGATCGCCACCCATCCGTCGACGTCCGACGCCAGGGTCGGCGCCTCGAGGAAATGCAGGTCGTGGCGGGCCAGCCGTCGACCGAGCCGGATGGCCCCGGGAACGTCGGGGACGAACATGGCGTCCACCATCAGCGGCGCGTCGGGCCCGATCGCGGCGCGCACGGCGGCGACCCGCTCGTCGTCCGCGTCGAGGCCGGCCCCCGCCACCTTGATCTTCGCGCCGCGGACGCCCTCCCGCTGGGCCGCCGCCATCTCCTCGCCGAGGCCGCGGGGCGTCACCTCGGGACCGTACATGCCCCCGGAGGCGTAGACGGGCACCCGGTCGGCGACGCCGCCGAGGAGCCGGAAGACCGGCTGGCCACAGAGCCGTCCCAGGAGATCCCACAGCGCCATGTCGACCGCCGACCGGGCGGCCGACGCCGCCGATCCGCGCGCGGTCAGCGTGGCGAGGTCGCAGAGCCGGGCCGAGATCGCGCCCGGGCGGCGGGCGTCGCGGCCGACGAGGTGGGGCGCAACCTCGTGCCGCAGCATCGCGACCGCCACCTCGGGCGCCCCGCCGCCGTCGCAGTACATCTCGCCGAGCCCGGACGCGCCGCCCTCGGCGACGACCTCCACCAGGACATACGTCTTGCGCGACCAGGCGTGGCGGGTGTTGCGGGCGCGGCCGTCGTAGGTGCGGGTGACGACGGCGGTCCGCAGCGCCTCGATCCGCAAGGGCCTCACTCCGCCTTGGCCCCCGACGCCCGGACGATCGGCGTCCACCGCTCGATCTCGGCCGCGATATGGGCGCGGAACTCGGCCGGCCCGGTCAGGGTGGGGACGACGCCCTGGGCCGCGAGCCGTTCGCGCACCGCGGGGTTCGCGAGGGCCGCGGCGAAGGCGGCGTGGATCCTGGCGACGATCGCCGCGTCGGTGCCGCGGGGGGCGAGCACGCCATACCACACGCTCGCGTCGAAGTCGGCCAGGCCGCCTTCCTTCAGCGTCGCGACGTCCGGCACGGCCGGGGCGCGGGCCGCGGTGCTCACGCCGATGCCCTTCAGCGCGCCGCTCTTCAGGTGCTGGGCCGCGGGCGGCAGGCCGAGGATGCCCATCGTCACCTGTCCGGCGATCACGTCGGTGGTCGCCGGCGCGCCACCGCGATAGGGGACGTGGACGAACGTCGCCCCGCTGGCGTTGGACAGGATCGCGCCGGTCAGGTGCATCGGCGTTCCCACGCCCGGGGTCGCGAAGGACAGGCCGCCCGGCGTGCGCCGCGCGAGGTCGAACAGTTCCGCCAGCGTGTTCGCCGGCACCGACGGATGCACCACCACGACCCACGGGAACAGGGCGATCTGCCCCACCGGCTCGAAGTCGCGGACGGGATCGAACGGGAGCGTCTCGAACAGGCCCTTGCTGAGCGCCAGCGGTCCGATGTCGCCGAACAGGAGCGTGTAGCCGTCGGCGGGCGCACGGGCGACCATCTCGGTCGCGAGGTTGCCGCCGGTGCCGGGCCGCGGCTCGATCACCAGCGGCTGGCCCAGGCTGCGCGAGACGTCGTCGGCCATGTTCCGCGCCATGATGTCGGCGGCGCCGCCCGGCGGTCCGGGGATCACGAGCCGGATCGGGCGGTCCGGCCACGCGTCAGCGGACGGGGCCAGGCCGAGGGCGATCAGGGTGGCGAATACGGCCGCGAGCCGTCGGGTCAGGGGCATGGGGGCGTCCTCCGTCGGTCTTTCGCGGCAAGCGTTGTGTCCCCCCTGGGCGCATGTCAAATATATGGAACATGGCATCTCCATATGATTTCGATATGCCTCCGGATCTCCGCCTCTTCCACTACGCCGTCGCCGTCGCCGACGAGGGCGGCTTCAGCCGGGCCGCCGCCCGGCTGGGGATCGCCCAGCCGCCGCTGTCGCAGCAGATCCGCAGGCTGGAGGCGGCGCTCGGCGTCGTGCTGTTCGAGCGGACGGCGGGCGGAGCGGTGCCCACGCCGGCCGGCATGGTGTTCCTCGATCGCGCCCGTGCGGTGCTGCGCGACGCGGGCGAAGCGGTGGATGCGGCCCGTCGGGCGGCGCGGGGCGAGGAGGGTCGCCTCGCGATCGCGATCGCCGGCGGGGCCATGTTCTCGTTCCTGCCGGGCCTGCTGCGCGATTTCCGGCTCAGGCGACCCGGCGTCGCGATGGACCTGTCCAACCTGTCCCCGGACGAGCAGGTGGACGCGCTGGAGGCGGGGCGGATCGACGTCGGGTTCGCCGGCCGCGCGCGGATGTCGTCCGGCGTGGTCGCGGCGCTCGCCCACGCCGAGCCGTTCGTGGCCGCCCTCCCGGCGGACCATCCGCTGTCCCGGCGGCGCGTCCTCGCGCTGCGCGATCTCGCCGACGATCCGTTCGTGATGTTCGCCCGGACCCAGGCGAGCGGGCTCCACGCCGACGTCCTCGACCTGTGCCGTGGCGCCGGCTTCACGCCGCGGATCGTGCAGGAGATCGCGCCGATGCACGCGGTGGTCGGGCTCGTCGGCGCCGGCCTCGGCGTGGCGGTCGTCCCGCGCTCGGTCCGCGTCCTGCGCTTTTCGACCGTCGTTTACCGGCCGTTCGCGGATGCCGCCGTGCCGTCGCAGATCTTCATGCTCCACCGGTCGGGCGGCGCGTCCCCGGCGGCGGCGGCCTTCGTCGCCTTCGCCGGCGACCGGACGGCCTGATCCGCCCCGTCGCGGGCGCCCGCGTCAGGTGGCGTGCTGGCCGATGGTGCTGCCGCGCAGGATCAACTGATATCCGACGTCCACCACGCGGCGCGTCACCGGCTGCCCCGACAGCGCCTGGAGGATCAGGTTGGCGGCGTGGATGCCGATCTCCATGCCGTCGATGCGCACGGTGGACAGCCCCCCGGGCAGCAGCGAGGCGATGGGATGGTCGCCGAAGCCGACGATCGACAGGCTTCCGGGCACGTCGATGCCGAGGGCGAGACAGCGCATCAGGGCGCCCGCCGCCGCGTCGTCGCCGCTGAAGGCGATGCCGTCGACCACGCCGGGCACGACCAGGCGTTCCACCACCTCGGCGCCCACCGCCATGGACGTGGCGGTCTCGATCACGTGCGTCGCCGGAACGACGATCCCGGCCTCCGCCGCGGCGGCGAGGAACCCCTGCTGGCGAGCGGCCGCGCGCTCGTTGTCGCGGACCGGCCGGCCGACGTAGGCGAGGCGCCGTCGCCCGGTCGCGATCAGGTGGCGGACGATGTCGCGGCTGGCGTCGCGGTTGCGGATGCCCACCGCCATGTCGATCGGCCCGTCGTCGAGGTGCCACATCTCGACGACGGGGATGCCCGCGGCGGCGATCACGCGGCGGAAGGCGTCGGTGTGGGTGGTGCCGGTCAGGACCAGCGCGTCGGGCCGTCGCCCGAGGAGCGCGCTGGCGACGCGCTCCTCGGTCCCGCTGTCGTACTGGGTGTTGCCGAAGATGAGCTGCAGGCCCTGCCGGCCCAGCACGTTGATCAGCCCCTCCATCGACCGCGCGAACCCCGGGTCCGTCAGGGTCGGCACGAGCGCCGCGACGATTCCCGAACGCTGCGTGGTCAGCGCCCGCGCCATCAGGTCCGGGACGTAGCCGATCGCCCGCATCGCGTCGGCGATCCGGCGGCGCGTCCGCTCCGAGACCACGTCCGGCGCGTTCATCGCGCGGGACACGGTGACGACGGAGACGCCCGCGGCGGCGGCGACGTCGGCGATGGTGAGCCGCTGGGGCCCGTTGGTCGTGCGGTTCGGATCGTCCATTCGAACCAAGCCCTTACCCCATTTCGCACCGCGGCGCCACGCCGGGGCGGCCGGGTCGCGGCGATCCGATGACAAGCGCTTGTCAAGCAAGTCGTCCCGCCCTTAGGCTCCGTACGGGAACGGGTGGAGCCGAAACCGATGCGGATCACGGGGCTCAGGTCGCTGACGGTGACGCGGCGCTACGACGGCAGCCTCCGCAACACGCGTCACGTCTGGACGCACAAGGACGCGGTGATCGTCGTCGTCGAGGCGGAGGACGGGCGGTTCGGCCTGGGCGAGGTCTATTGCGACGCCGTCTCCTCGACCGCGCAGCACCACGCCGGCCTGCGTGACTGGGCCACCCCCCTCGTCGTCGGTGCCGATGCGCGGGGGATCGAGGCGATCCGGCGCCGGCTGACGGAATCGGCGGTCCTCAGCGGGCGGGGCGGGGCTGCGGACGCCCTGATCGCGGGCATCGACATCGCGCTCTGGGACCTTCTGGGCAAGTTCGCCGGCCTGCCGGTCTTCCGCCTCCTGGGGGGGTACGCCGACCGCGTTCCGGCCTATGCCAGCGGCGGCATGTTCGGGGCGGGCACGACGCCCGAGGGGCTGGCGGAGGAGATGCGCGCCGCCGTCGGGCGCGGGCTGCGGGGGGTGAAGGTGAAGGTGGCGGGCGGGCCGCTCGCCGACGACGTCGCCCGGGTGCGCGCGATCCGCGCCGCGCTGGGTCCCGGCGTGCCGATCATGGTCGACGCCATGTTCCTGCCGACCGTGCCCGAGGCGATCCGCCTCGGCCACGCGCTCGCCCCCTTCGAGCTGCACTTCCTGGAAGCACCGACGGCGATGGAGGACGTGGCCGGATGGTGCCGGATCCGCGACGCCACGGGGCTGATGCTGGCGGGGCCGGAACTGCACTGGTCGGTCGACCGGATGCGCGACATGCTCGCCGCCGACGCCGTCCACTACCTCCAGTGGGACGTCACCCTGGCCGGCGGGATCAGCCAGGGTCGCACGCTGGCGGGCCTCGCCGCCGCCTTCCACCGCACCGTCAGCCTGCACTGCTCGGGGTCGGGGATCGGGCTCGCGGCGACCGCCCACCTCGCGGCCGGGATCGCGAACTGCGACGGGATCGAGTTCCACCTGATGCACCAGGCCCTGTTCGACCGGCTGTGGCGGGCCGGATGGTCGCTGGCGGACGGCACGTTGCGGCTGCCCGAGACGCCGGGGCTCGGCCTCGACCTGACGCCCGACGAGCTGGCCGCCATCGTCGACGCATGACATCGGCCGCGGCGACGCGGGCGGAACGAGAACGAAGACGAACCGTGACGGGAGGAGCGACATGAGGATCAATCGACGGGACGCCATGGCGCTGGCGGGCGTGGCCGGGGTCGCGGCCGCATGGCCCGCGGGGGCGCAGGAGACGCGGACGGTGGCGCGCGGACGCACGCTCATCGTCGGCGGCATGGCCGAGGCGCCGACCTGGACGAACTTCCAGAACGCCAACTACTACGCGGCCGGCGTCGACCTCCGGAACGGGCTGATGTACGCGTCCGAGCCGCTGTTCTGGTACAACCTGTTCAAGGACGAGCTGATCCCCTGGCTGGCCGAGGGCCATTCCTGGAACGGGGACTTCACCCAGCTCACCATCCGCATCCGCGCCGGTGCGGCCTGGAGCGACGGGCGTCCGTTCACGGCCCGGGACGTCGCCTTCACCTACAACATGCTGATCGAGAACGGGAACGGCGCGAAGAACCTGCGCAAGGCCGTCGACGTGGCACAGCGCGTCGAGCGCGCCGTCGTCGTTGACGACCGCACCGTGCGCATCGAGCTGAAGTTCCCCGATCCGCGGCACCTGTTCATCCACCCGACGAGCTACTACGCGCACGGACTCTACTGGGTGCCGGAGCACGTCTGGAAGGACGTTGAGGACAAGGCCGCCTTCACCTTCTTCGATATCGCAAAGGGTTGGCCGCTCACCACCTCCGCGTGGTCCGTCGCCCGGGTGAACCAGACCGAGATCGTGCTCGACCGTCGGGCGGACTGGTGGGGGGCCAAGACCGGCTTCCACGAGATGCCGGCCGTCGAGCGGATCGTGGTGGTGCCCGGTGGGGCCCGGGACCGCGTCGTGCAGATGCTGGCGACCAACCAGATCGACACCGCGGCCGACATCCAGGATCCGAACCTGATGCTGGAACTGATGCGGCGGAACCCGAAGGTGACCAGCTTCACCGGGACGAAGCCACCGATCGGAAACCTCGACTGGTGGCCGACCTCCCTCTACTTCAACGGCGCCGATCCGCAGTGGGGCGACGTGCGGGTGCGCCGGGCGATCATGCACGCGATCAACGCCCAGCAGGTCACCGAGGTGACGTCGTCCGGCATGAACGACGTCTCCCACTCCCCCTTCCCGGCGTTCCCGCCGCTCGTGCCCTTCATCGACGGCGTGAAGGACATCGCGCGGAAGTACGGGATCGGCACCTTCGACGTCGCCGCCACCGAACGGCTGATGCGCGAGGCCGGCTACGCCAAGGATTCCGGCGGGTTCTGGGCCAAGGACGGCAAGCGCGCGGGCGGGGCGATGCACGGCATCCCGCTTCTCAACCAGGTCGGGCCGGTCCTGCAGCAGCAGCTGCGCCGCGCTGGTTTCGACGTCACCTTCTTCGCCACGCCCGATAGCCGCCGCATCATGATGAACGGCGAATGCCCGCTGATGGTGTTCGGCCACAACGGCGGCTCGATCAACGACCCGCTGGCGACGCTGGAGATGTACCATTCCAAGAGCCTGACGCCCGTGGGCCGGCCGACCTTCTTCATGGCGCGGTTCTCGAACGCGGAGTTCGACCGGGCGGTCGATCCCATCGTCGGCATGGCGCCGGGCGATCCGCGGATCATGGCGCAGGTCCGCGCGGCGATGGAGGTCTGGTACCGCGAGCTGCCGGAGGTGCCGATCCAGCAATGGTACCACCGCATCCCGATGAACACGACGCACTGGACCAACTGGCCGACGGAGACGAACGCCTACATGCCTCCGGCCGTGAACTTCGAGAGCACGCCGGTCTTCGTCGCCTACAAGCTGAAGCCGGTCGCCTGACCGGGCCCGGGGCTGGGGGAGGGGGAGCGATGATCGCGGCGATCGCCGGACGGTTCGCCATGCTCGTGCTGGTCGTCTGGATGGCGGCGTCGGTCAACTTCCTCATCCCCCGCCTCGCCGACCGGAACCCGGTCGCCGAGCGGCTGGCCCAGGTCGCGGCCCAGGGCGGATCGCTGTCGGGCATCGACGAGATGGTGAAGTCCTACGAGGCCCGCTTCGGCCTCGACCGTCCCCTGTGGCAGCAGTACCTCGGCTATCTCGGCGACCTCGCCCGGTTCGACCTCGGCTACTCCATCTCCAACTACCCGATGCGGGTGGCCGACCAGATCGCGCTGGCGCTGCCCTGGACGATCGGCCTCCTGGGAACCGCCACCCTCGTCGCCTTCGCGGTGGGGTCGATCCTGGGGGCGCTGGCCGGCTGGCGGCGGGGGCCGGCATTGGCGCGCCTCGTGCTCCCCGCCTTCATGGTCCTCTCGGCGATCCCCTTCTATCTCGTGGGGCTCGTGTTCGTTTACGTCTTCGCCTACCGGCTGGAATGGTTCCCGACGGGCGGCGGATACACGCTGGGCAGCGAGCCGACGCTGACCGTCGGCTTCGTCCTCGACCTCGTGGGCCACGCGCTGCTGCCGGCCTTCTCGATCGTGATCGCCTCCATCGGCTTCTGGGCGCTCGCGATGCGCTCGATGATGGTGACCATCGAGGGGGAGGACTACGTGCTCTTCGCCGAGGCGAAGGGGCTGAAGGGCTGGCGCCTCTTCTGGACCTACGGCGTGCGCAACGCCCTCCTGCCGCAGGTGACGACGCTGGCGCTGGCGCTGGGCAAGGTCGTGACCGGTGCCGTGCTGGTGGAGATGGTCTTCGGCTATCCGGGCCTCGGGAACCTGCTGTTCGAGAGCGTCAAGCTCAACGACTACTTCACGATCTACGGCTGCGTCATCGTCCTCGTCCTCACGGTCGCGGTGACGATGCTGCTGCTCGACCTGATCGTCCCGCTGCTCGACCCGCGCGCGCGGAGGCGGGCGTCGTGACGGGGGTGGCCGTGAGGCGCGGCGCGGTCCGGATCGGCATCACCGGGGTCCGCCGCTATCTAGCCCGCAACCCGTCGCTGGCGTGGGGATTGGCGCTGGCGGCCGGGCTCGTCCTCTTCATGGCGGGCGGCAGCCTCGCCTGGGACACCACGCTGGCCGAACCGCTGTCGGCCCCGGTCGCCCGGCCGCCGTCCTGGGCCCATCCCTTCGGGACCGACACCCAGGGCCGGGACCTGCTGGCCGTCATGATCGTCGGGACCCGCCTGACGCTGAAGATCGGCATGATCGCGGGCGGGATCGGCGTGCTGGTCGGTGCGGCGGTCGGCTTCACGGCGGCCTATGCGGGCGGCCGGATCGACGCCGCGATCCGCACGCTGACCGACGTGCTGCTGACGGTCCCGGCGCTCCTCTTCCTCATCGTCGTCGCCTCCAGCCTCAAGGGCGAGATCACGTCCACCACCATGGGGCTGATGATCGCCGCCCTCTCGTGGATGGCGCCCGCCCGGCAGATCCGCGCCCAGGCGCTGGTGCTGCGCGGGGCGCCCTATGTGGTGATGGCGCGCCTCGGCGGCATGCGCGGGACCGAGATCGTGCTGCGGGAGATGCTGCCGAACCTGCTGCCGTTCCTGATGGCCAGCTTCGTCCTCGCCCTCGCGCAGGCGATCCTCGCGTCGGTGGGGCTCGAGGCGCTCGGCCTCGGCGCGCAGGACGAGCCGACGCTCGGCATGACCGTCTACTGGATGATGTCCTACTCGGCCTTCGTCCGCGGCTTCTGGTGGTGGATCGCCGCCCCCATCGTCGCGCTGTGCCTCGTGTTCGTGGCGCTCTACCTCGTCACCGCGGGGCTCGACGAGATCGCGAACCCGCGGCTGAAGCGCCGGGTCGTGGCATGACCGACCACGTCGTCGTCGACGGCCTGACGATCGAGTTCCCGACCGAGGACGGCGCGGTGCGGGCGGCGGACGGCGTGTCGTTCCGCCTTCCCGCCGGCGCCCGCATGGGGCTGGTGGGGGAGAGCGGGTCGGGCAAGACCACCACCGCGCTCGGCATGCTCCGCCTGCTCCGTCCGCCGGGGCGGGTCGTCGGTGGGCGGGTCCGCGTCGGCGACGTCGACCTGCTGGCGCTGGAGGGAGACGCGCTCCGCCGCGCCCGCCTGCGCGTCGGCGCCTACGTCCCGCAGGGGGCGATGAACGCGCTGAACCCCGTCACGCGGATCGGGGCGCAGTTCGCCGAGGTCTACGCCGATCACGGCGAGCGGCTGTCGGGCGCGGCGCTGCGGGCTCGCGTGGCGGCGGCGCTGGCGGGCGTGGAACTCGACGCCGACGTGGCCCGGCGCTACGCCCACGAACTGTCGGGCGGGATGCGGCAGCGGGTGGCGATCGCGATCGCGCTTTCGCTCTCGCCACGCCTCATCGTGGCGGACGAGCCGACCAGCGCGCTCGACGTGGTCACCCAGCGCCAGGTGATGGCGACCCTGATCGACAACCAGGAACGGCTCGGATCCACGCTGGTCCTGATCGGCCACGACATGGGGCTGATGGCGCAGACGGCGACCCACCTCGCCGTCATGTACGCCGGGCGGCTGGTGGAGTTCGGCCCGCTGGAGGCGGTGTTCGCGCGGCCGGCCCACCCCTACACCGCCGCGCTGATCCGGTCCGTGCCGACGCTCGACCGGCGTGACCGGGTGGAGGGGATCCCGGGCGTGACGCCGTCGCTGAAGCGCCTGCCGCCCGGCTGCGCCTTCGCGCCCCGCTGCCCGCGGGCCGAGGGCGTTTGCCGCGCCGCCGTCCCGCCGCTGGCGCCCCTCGACGCCACGCGGTTCGCGGCCTGCCGTTTCGCGGGGGAGGCGCATGGCGCACCGGCTTGAGATCGACGGGGTCCGCCGGGTGTTCCCCGGCCGCGCTTTCGGCGGGCCGTCCGTCGTCGCGCTGCACGGATTGTCGCTGACGCTGGACGGCGCGCGGCCCGAGATCGTCGCCGTGGTGGGCGAGTCCGGTTCGGGGAAGTCGACGCTGGCGCAGATCGCGCTGGGCCTCGACGATCCGTCGGCGGGCACCGTCCGCTTCGACGGGACGTCCCTCGGCCGGATGGACGAGGGCGGCCGGGTCCGGTTCCGGCGGGCCGTGCAGGCCGTGCTGCAGGACCCGTTCTCCTCGTTCAATCCCTTCTATCGGGTGGAGCACGCGGCGATCCTGGCGCTGGTCCGCTTCGGGCTCGCCCCCGACCGGCGGGCGGCGCGGTCGATCCTCGCCGACGCCTGCGAGGCCGTGGGCCTGAACCCGGCCGACACGCTGGGCCGGTTCCCGCACGAGCTGTCCGGCGGCCAGCGGCAGCGGCTGATGGTCGCCCGCGCGATGGCCATGCGCCCGGCGGTCCTGGTGGCGGACGAGCCGGTCTCCATGGTCGACGCCTCGTTGCGCGCCACGATCCTCGCCCACCTCGCCGCGATGCGCGACGCGCAGGGCGTGTCGATCATCTACGTGACCCACGACCTGACCACCGCCTACCAGGTGGCCGACCGGCTGATCGTCCTCTACCGCGGCCACGTGGTCGAGACGGGCACGCCCGAGGAGGTCCTGAAGGCGCCGGCGCACCCCTACACCCGCCTCCTCGTCGACAGCGTGCCGTGGCCGGACCTCGCCCGGCCGTGGGGCCGGGTTCCGAAGGTGGCGGACGGCGCGCCGGTGGCGGACGGCTGCCCCTTCCGGGGCCGTTGCCCGGACGCGACGGCCGTCTGCGCCCGCATGCCCGGTCCCGCCGTGCTGTCGCCGACGCGGACCGTCCGTTGCCATCTGCACAGGAGCCCGCCGGCATGACCGATCCGACCGTCGAAGCCCTCCCGGTTCCCCGATCGACCCTCGGCGAATCCCCGCTGTGGGACCACCGCCGCGGCGTCCTCTGGTGGGTCGACGTGCGCTCGCCCTGCATCCACGGGCTGGAGGTCGCCACCGGCGCCGTCCGCTCCTTCCGCACGCCGGAGGTGGTCGCCGCGGTCGCGCTGCGGCGGGGCGGCGGGCTCGTCGCCTGCATGGTCTCCGGCCTCTGGGCCGTCGATCCGGACACGGGCGCCGCCACCCGGCTCGCACCGCGCGACGACGGGCACGCGGGGAACCGGCTGAACGACACCAAGGTGGACGCGAAGGGCCGGCTCTGGACCTCGACCATGTGGGACTTCGCCCGCGAACGGACGGGCGCGCTCTACCGGGTCGACGCCGATCTCGTCTTTCGCCGGATGCACGGCCCGGTCCGGGTTCCCAACGCGATCAGCTTCGCCCCCGACGGCCGGACGCTCCACTTCACCGACACCGCCGAGGGCGACATCCTCGCCTTCGAGCTCGACATGGAGACGGGAGCGCTGGGCCCGCCGCGGGTGCTGGCGCCGGCCGACGTCGCGCCCGGGCACCCGGACGGCGCCACGGTCGACGCCGAGGGGTATCTCTGGAACGCCCGGTTCGGCGTCGGGCAGGTGATCCGCCTCGCGCCCGACGGGCGTCTCGACCGGACGGTGCGGCTTCCGGCGACGCAGGTCACGGCGTGCGCCTTCGGCGGCCCCGACCTGTCCACCCTCTACGTCACCACCGGCACGCAGGGGCTGACGCCCGACGGGCTGCGCACGCAGGTGACGGCCGGCGCGCTGTTCGCCGTCGACGTCGGCGTCCGCGGCCGGAAGGAGCCCGAATTCCATGGCTGAACGGGGGGAGCGGCGGGTCGTCCTGGTGACCGGCGCCGGTACCGACGGCATCGGGCGTGCCGTCGTGCGCCGCATCGCCGACCCCGGTACGGCCGTGGCGATCCACTGCCACGGTGCGAGGAACGGGGCCGACATGCTGGCCCGTGAGGCGACGGGGCGGGGGACGGACGCGAGCGTGCATCCCGCGGATTTCACGGCCGAAGGGTCCGGGCGCGCGCTGGTCGAGGGCGTCGTGGCGCGGCATGGACGGCTCGACGCGCTGGTCCACTGCGCGGCCGCGACCGTCCGCCGTCCGGCGATGGAGACGACGACCGAGGATCTCGACCGCCTCCTCGCGGTCAACGTCCGCGGCACGTTCGAGGTGATCCGGGCCACGGCGGCCCACCTCCTCGCGCGCGGCGCGCCGGGGCGGATCGTGATCGTCAGCTCCGTCAACCAGCAACTCGTCGTGCCGGGCCAGGTCGCCTACAGCGCGACCAAGGGGGCGGTGATGCAGATGGCGAAGACCTTCGCGCTCGAACTCGCACGGACGGGGATCGCGGTCAACCTGGTGGCCCCCGGCACGATCGAGACCGACCTGAACCGGCACCTCCTCGCCGATCCCGCCTTCCGCGCGCTGCGGGAGGGTCCGATTCCCATGGGGCGCGTCGGCCTGCCGGCGGAGGTGGCGGGTGCGGTCGCCTACCTCCTGTCCGAGGAGGCCCGCTACGTAACCGGTGCCACGCTCGCGGTGGACGGCGGCCTCTCGCTGCCCTGACCGGGGCTGGGCACGGACCGCTTGACCGGAGAATGATAAGCGCTGATCATCCGGAACCGGACGATGGTGGCCACGGCGCCCGCGTCCTCGGCGACCCCGGGGAGGATCGATGGTGACGCTGATGGTGCCGTTCCCGGCCGGCTGTCCGGCGGACATCATCGCCCGCCGCGTCGGCGCGACGGGCTGCGCCAGCGCTGGACCGTGCCGATGATGGTGGAGAACCGCCCCGGCGCGTCCGGTGACAAGCGGAGGGAGGGACGGGTGCGGGTCGTCTTCGTCCTGTTCGACCGCCTCGACCGGCGCGCGCTCGGCCCTTGCGGCAGCCGCAGCGTCCCGACGCCGAACTTCGACCGGCCGCTGGTGGCGTCGTGAAGGAGTGGGGTCTCGCCGGCCGGATCCGCTCGGCCCTCTCGCGCCTCTTCGGCAGGCGGATCGGCTACCGGCCCGAGCGGCACTACATGCGCGGGTCCGGCGGGCGCGGGGCGCCGGGACCATCGGCCGGCGGAAACGACAACGCGTGGTCCGAACGGAACGCGGTCGAACCGCCGGCGTCCCCCGAGCCTCCCGGTTCGGATCGGAGGGCGTCGGACGGGCCATGAACCGTGCGACGGGGGCCGGTCGATCGTGTCCCTTGCCGCGAGGCCCCGGGCGCACGGAGCGGACCCGTCCTCGGCACGGGACGCGGGCGACGACCCCGGGTGGACATCGGCAGCCGGTTCGGACGCCGATCTGCATCCTTACCCATTGTTCCCATTGAATATTATTGCCGAAAGTTCGACGCTGACACACAATTTCGACCACACGCGCTGGACGAGGGCGGAGGAATCAACAAGTTTGAACGGCGCCGATTAGGATGACCGCCTGACGACGATTGGAATGGCCGGACGAGGGCGTCGTCATCAGCCTCTCCCCCGCG